>OLOZ01000276.1_pt1 | contig 53841 bp, 56 predicted proteins | sample 1673021 | NCBI WGS metagenome assembly OLOZ01 (sample SAMEA3136747, study PRJEB25190) | human gut metagenome | biome: human gut; feature: human-associated habitat; material: faeces | place: Austria | collected 2013 | reverse complement strand
CATTTCAAAATTTTCTCATCTTCAATGATATCTGACTCAAGTACTTCTTTCATGATTGCTTGTGCAGACTTTCCAAATGGATCTGAAAATACAGAACCAATACCGATATTGGAAACTGTCATACAGTTTTGATATCGATTACGTTCAGAGGAACGCATTCCAACCAATTTATAGCGATAGCGAGATACTTCTCGTAAAGCTCTTATTTCTTTGGGCGGTATGAAAGAAAATTTGATTAGATCATGTTTAAATAAATCACAGATCCATTTTGAATCTTTCTTGTCAGTCTTCTTCCCTTTAATTGCTTTGACATATTTTGGATGAGTTAAGTAAATATTGATTTCATCTTCTAAGATGTTGAAAATTGGAATCCAATATTTCCCAGTAGATTCCATGCATGCATCAAAGCATTTGTGATTAATGAGCCACTGCTTAAGATTCAGTAAATCAGGGTTTAAAGTTGAAAACGTTTCTTGGATGTATTCGGTAATACGAGTTTTCTTATTAGTAATACCGATTGTAGCCACAATGATATTCTTGTGAACATCCATGCCACAGCATATTGGTCTAACAATCTTCATAAAAAAATCTCTCCTTTCAATGAAAGAAGAGAAGTGGCATTGACTGCTATCTAAGCTAATCACTCAGTTGATTGTACAATCATAAGTGTCCTGGCTCTAAGTCCAACTTATTTGTGCTTGAAAAGATAGCGGCTACTTATAACAATTCAGGATATTCTATTTGAGTAGAATTGCCTACTCTCCCTCACGTGCTCTGTAGTATACCACCTCTCTTTGATTATACTATTATATCGAGATGCACACTAGAGTTTTGGTGGATTTGAGTTTGATTATATATTTGTGTCCGCGCAACGAAGGCGCGGGGAAATGGAGGAAACAATGAACAAATTATTAGGAACAGTATTAACTTCAGCATTAACAATTTCATTTTTAGCAGGATGTGGAACTTCTACTAGTAATAAGAAGAAAGTAGGTATTATCCAGTTCATGGATCATACTTCTTTAAATGAGATCAAGGATTCATTTGACAAAGAAATGAAAACTTTAGGATATGATGATAAGAATATCGAATATACATTTAAGAATGGTCAGGGTGACACAAATACTTGTGCAAGTATCGCCAATGATTTTGCCGGAAAGAATTTTGATTGTGTCATGGCAATTGCGACTCCTGCAGCACAGGCAGTAGCAAAACTTGCTACTAAGACTCCAGTTGTATTTAGTGCAGTGACTGATCCAGTAGGGGCACAGTTAACTAGCTCATTATCTAAACCAGATAAGAATATTACTGGTACAAGTGATGAAGTACAGGTTGATCAGATTATTGATAAGGCATTAGAAATCAATCCAAATACAAAAACAATTGGTATGCTTTACAATAAAGGTGAAGCCAACTCAGTGACTAATATTAAAAAGGCAAAAGCTTATTGTGCTAAGAAGAACATCAAAGTAGAAGAAGCAACAATTGCATCAGTCAATGAAGCACAGAGTGCTGTTAATGTATTAAATAGTAAATGTGATGCAATCTTTGCACCAAATGATAATACAGTTGCAAGTGCAATGAATGTAGTGAGTGATGCATGTAAGAAAGCAAACAAGCCTTTATATGTAGGTGCTGATTCAATGGTTAAAGATGGTGGTTTCTTAAGTGTTGGTATTGATTATAAAGAACTTGGTAAAGAAACTGCTAAGATCGTTGATAAAGTATTAAAGGGAAATAAAGTAGAAAATATCCCAGTTAAAGTATTTAAGACAAACTTAAAAATCTATGTGAATACAACTACAAAAGATAAATTAGGTATTAAGTTACCAGAAAACATTACAAGCGATAGTAAATATACAGAAATCTAAGGAGTTTTTATGAATAGTACAGTTATTCTTGGAGCCCTAGAGTTAGGCGGCATATTTGCCGTCTTATCTCTAGGCTTATATATTAGTTTCAAAGTTTTGAATATTCCAGACTTGACAGTGGATGGAAGTTTTACAACAGGATGTGCAGTAAGTGCGATGGTAGCAGTAGCAGGCTATCCAGTACTTGGTATGGTACTTGGATTTGTAGCAGGTGCAATTGCAGGGATGGTGACAGGTTTACTCATTACTAAGCTTAATATCAATGAAATCCTAGCCGGAATCTTGACACAGACTGCTTTATATTCAGTGAATCTACGTATTATGCATCAGACACCAAATATCTCATTATTTAATCATAAGACAATCTTCAGCAGTACAACTCAGTTTGAACCTTATGATAAATTATTGATTATTGGTGTGATTGTGATTGTGATTACCGTATTATTGAATTATTTCTTAAAGACACAGATGGGTCTTGCACTTAGAGCCTGTGGTGATAATGAAGCAATGGTACGTGCGAGCTCTATTGATACAGATAAGATGAAAATTATTGGTTTAGGACTTGCGAATGGACTAGTTGCTTTAAGTGGTGCTTTATTTACACAGCAACAGGGCTATGCTGATATCACAAGTGGTATTGGTATGATGGTCATCGGACTTGCTTCTATTATTATTGGTTTGACATTCATTAAGAGTGATAAGGTTGCAACATGCTTAGTTGGTACGATTGTAGGAGCAATCTTCTATCGTTTTGCCTTAACAATTGCCTTATACTTAGGTCTTCCTTCAGGAGACTTAAAGATTCTATCAGCATTTATTGTTGTGATTGCGATTTCTTCTGCAACACTCAAGAGGAGGTTCAAGTAAAATGCTTAACATAAAAGATTTAACAGTTGTATTTAATGAAGGAACTGTCAATGAAAAGAAAGCTATTGATCATTTATCTCTTCATCTTGAACCAGGAGACTTTGTGACTATTATAGGGTCTAATGGTGCAGGTAAATCTACTTTATTTGGTGCTATTTCTGGTGCAGTAGAAACAAAAGAAGGAACAATTGTTTTAGATGATAAAGATATCACGCATGAAAAGGAATATGTCAGAAGCCGTACCATTGGTCGCTTATTCCAGGATCCTTTAAGAGGAACAGCCCCTTCAATGACAATTGAAGAAAACTTATCTTTAGCTTATCAAAGAGGAAAACATTTCTCACTTACACCATTTACTCATAAACATCATGATGTCTTTGTAAATGCATTAAAGGACTTAGATATTGGCTTAGAAGACCGTTTAACAACTAAAGTGGGTACCTTATCTGGAGGACAAAGACAAGCCCTCACACTATTAATGGCAACTTTAGTTAAACCACAATTACTTTTATTAGATGAACATACTGCTGCACTTGATCCTGCAACATCTATCAAGGTGATGAAATTATCTGAAAGAATTGCGAAAGAACATCATATTACTACTATGATGATCACTCATGATATGGAAGATGCTCTTAAATATGGTAATAGAATTCTGATGATGAAGGATGGAAAAATCATTGCGGATATTGATGAAGAAACTAAAAAGAAAATGAATGTCGAAGAACTTGTAAGAAAATTTACTGAAACAGGAGAAGCGAATGACCGCGTTCTTCTTCACTAGACAAGGATGATCCTTGTCTTTTATAATGCATAAAAAAAGCAGACTGAAGTCTGCTTAGAGGTAGTATTGTTGGAAGTAACGTAATCTGATTAAGTCACAGATTGACATGATCTGGTAGTTGAAATCAATCGAATCAAACTTACCTGGTACATAGATTACTGTTGTATTTCCATTAAAACATGACTGTGTATATTTACGGTTCTGCGTGATGAGTAATGAATATGCCTTTTCAAAGCTGCAATTATCATATTTCTTCATTTCTTCTAGACTACGTCCTGTAGCACTCACAAAGATGACAACATCATCTTCATTAAATTGAATAGGATCATACTTATGATAATGAATAAATGGACGTCCAAAAGAAATCATATCTGTCTGTAACTCTACGGCAATAGAACAAGGATATAAACCACCAAAGATAATAATACGTTTTGCTTTATAGAAATGTTCACAGATAGAAGTAATTGTGTTCGCAAGTACTTCTTCATCCATTGCCTTATCCATCTTCGCTAAGAATTTCTGAGGAGTTTCTCCAAATAATCTGACACGAATCTGATTCAAACGTAACTGATGATCAGCTTCTAATTTAAAACGGAAATCCTCATAAGTAGAGAAACCAAATGATAATAAGAAGCTATAAAGTTCTTCTTTTCTAAAAGCACCTTTATCTAAGAATTCTTCTTCAGACATTTCAAATATATCTAGATAGTTAAAGATAATGAAATTGCATATTTTATAATAGTAATCATTCTGCATCGCACCATTTAAATAAGTCAATATTCTACTAAGTAACAAGCCCATTATATTCACGCCCCTTTAGTGATATTATATCATAGTTGTAATAATCTTTAGAAATAATTTTGTATTATGTTTTATTTTGTTTATAATGTAAAAAAAGGAGGCATATTTTATGCGTATTAAAGAACTACCATTAAGTGACATTCACTTTATTCCATCAGAATATACAGATCATCTCTATCATTCTATTATTAGAATTGGTTTCTCTTTTCCTATCAAGGTAAAAGAAACAGGCTGTGGCTATTTGTGTGTAGATGGCAATAAGAGATTAACAGCTTTACGTGATATTTTAGAACAAGATCCTTCATATAAAAGAGGAGATAAAGTCAAGGTGATTATAGTCAATAGTACTGATAACCGTTCAAATGACTGTTCTCGTGGAAGGAATACTCATTAATGAGACTGATAGACATATTTGTATTAAATAAATGCGGAAGTAAGAAACAGGCAAAGAAGGCCATTAAAAAGGGACTGATACAAGTCAACAATGAAATAGTTGATGAAGATATAGATATAACTGATGAAACAGTGATTTATGATTTTAAGATTCTTGATTCCCATCCCTTGAAATACTATATCATTCATAAACCATCAGGCTATGTATGTGCCAATAAGGATCCTCATGATCCCTGTCTTATCACTTTACTTCCAGATGACAACCTTCATTATGTAGGAAGATTAGACCGTGATACAACGGGTCTAGTCATTTTAACTAATGATTTGAAATTAAGAAAAAGACTCACTCTTCCTGAATTTCATATACCTAGAACCTATGCCTTTACTTGTTTAAATCCTTTAAAGGATATAACACCTTTTAAAGAAGGTATTACTATTGATGGAGATGTTAAATGTTTACCTGCAATAGTAGAAATGACAAGTGAATATGAAGGTATCATCACTTTAGAAGAAGGACGTTATCATGAAATAAAGAAGATGTTCCTTTCTCTTAATAATAAGATTACATCACTTCATCGCATTATGTATGGAGATATTACTTTAGGTGATCTTCCAAGTGGTTCATATCGAACACTCACAGAAGAAGAAATTAATCATTTAAAAGACATTACTAGGAGGTAGTTATGCAATATATAAAAGAAATAGATATACATGGCTATACCCAGCAGGAAGCACGTAAGATGATAGATGCAGCTTTAAAGAAGCCTGATGCATTGACTTTAAGAATTATCCATGGATATAATCAAGGACAGACTTTAGGTCAGATGGTGAGAAAAAGATATCGCAGTCATCCTCACGTACAAAGAATAGAATTATCTATGAATCCAGGTATTACAGATATTATTACAAAATAAAGGAGTTAATTATGACGAAAGATGTATTAGACTATTTTAAAACTATTTGTAGTATTCCTCATCCTTCAGGACATGAAGAATTACTAGGCAATTATATAGAAGAATTTGCGCAGACTCATGAACTTGATTATGCAAGAAATGAAATAGGGGACATTATTATTTATAAGGAAGCAAGTCATGGATATGAAGATCATGCACCTATTTTACTACAGGGTCATATGGATATGGTAGCTGAAAAAGATGAAGATAGTAACCATGACTTTCTCACTGATCCCTTAGAAATCTATGAAGAAGATGGCTATTTACATGCAACAAAAACAACTTTAGGAGCAGATGATGGTGTGGCAGTGGCTATCATGCTCGCTTTATTAAGTGATAATAGCTTTAAACATCCTCGTTTAGAATGTTTATTTACTGTTCAAGAAGAAACAACTATGGATGGTATTACTCATGTAGATAAAGATTGGATTCATGCTCGCAAGATGATTTCTTTAGATGGTGATGTAGTAGGAGAAACAAATGTTTCTTCTGCAGGTGGCGTTCAGTTAACTATTAAAAAGAATGCGACATTTGTAGAATCTCATGATCAGGGATATAAGTTCTATGTAAAAGGGTTATTAGGTGGTCATTCTGGTGATGCGATTAAAGAAGGTAGAGGTAATGCGATTAAGATTGCCGGACTTGTACTAAAAGCATGTTTAGATAATGGCTTTGATATTCGTTTCTCTTCACTTAATGCAGGACGAAAGGCCAATGCAATCTGTAGAGATGGTTTATTTACTTTCCAGTCTTCTAGTAATAAAGAAGAATTAAAAGCTTTTATTCATGAAAGAATGGAAGAACAGAAGGCTCTTTATCCATTAGAACCTTTAGATTATACATTAGAAGAAGAACAGAGTGAGCATGTAATCTTAGATAGTGATGCACTTATTCATTTCCTTGCGTTATGTCCATATGGTGTAGAAAAGTATTCTTATTACTTCAATCATTTTCCAGTTCTTTCTTTGAATTTAGGGATTATGGAAACAACAGAAAAAGCTGTAGAGCTTATTCTATTATTACGTAGTGAGAATGAAATCAATCTTAAACTACTTGTAAATGAAGTAGAAACATTGGCTTCTTTATTTGGTTTAAGTGTGACACCATCAGATGAATATTATGGTTGGAGCTATGATCCTGATTCTCAGTTACGCAAGTCTTACAAGGAAGCTTATAAAAAAGCATATGATAAAGAACTCAAAGAAGTACCGACTCATGGTGGATTAGAAACAGGTTATATGAGTCGAATATTTCCAGATATGGATATTGTGACTATGGGACCAAACTGTATTGATATTCATACACCAAAGGAAAGATTAGAAATCAAAACACTTTATGAAGTCCATGACTTCCTAAAGAACTGGCTAGGAGAATTATAATGAAATGTGATATAGCGAAAAAATGTGGAAGCTGTCAGTTTATTAATCAAGGATATGTTAAGTCTTTAGAATATAAGAATGAAGAATGTAAGAAGATTTTTAAGGATTTAAAGGTTAATGTACACCCAGTCTCTGGTATGGAAGATCCTTATTACTATCGTAATAAGACTATCGTTGCCTTTGATAAAATATATAACTATGGTTTATATGAAGAGAATTCTCATCGTATTATTCCTTATAAATCTTGTCTCATTCATGATCAGGAAACAGATGCAATTATTAGTAAAATAGCTGTATTATTTAGAAAGTATAGAGTTTCTATCTATGATCCACAAAGAAGAAGAGGGGAAATCAGGCATATTCTTATTAGACGTGCAGTTAAGACAAATCAGACATTAGTTGTCATTGTATCTAATGAAGCTATCTTTAAAGGATCTAAGAACTTCTGTAATCAGCTTGTGAAAGCTTTTCCTTCTATTAAGAGTATTGTCTTAAATACAAATAAGAGACAGACAAGTATTGTATTAGGTGAACAGGAAAAGGTTCTTTTTGGGAAAGGGTTTATTGTAGATGAATTATGTGGAATGACTTTTAAGATTTCTCCACGTTCTTTCTATCAGATCAACCATGACCAGTGTGAAGCATTATATAGTAAAGCTTTATCTCTTATTACAGTCAAAGATCCTAAAATCATGGATACATATTGTGGTATTGGGACAATAGGTCTTATTGCGAGCAAGAATGCGAAACAGGTTATTGGGGTAGAACTTAATAAGGATGCTGTGAAGGATGCAAAATTGAATAAAACTTTTAATAAGGTTGAAAATATCAAGTTTATTCAGGGGGATGCGACTGAATTCATGGTAGAAGCAGCAAAACAGAAAGTAGATGTAGATGTGATTATTATGGATCCACCAAGAAGTGGTTCTACTGAAACATTTATTAAAGCTGCTGTTTCTTTAAAGCCAAAAGAAATAGTTTATGTTTCTTGTGATCCTCATACACAGGTAAGAGATTTAAAGTTATTTAGAAAACTAGGATATGATTTCAAGGATGTATATCCTTATGATATGTTTCCATTTACTCAGCACATTGAATCAATTGTATTGTTAAAAAAGAAATGATAATTAAAAAAGGAATTTCGAGTTTCAGTTCACTGAAAACTTAGAATTCCTTTTTTACAATTCTAAAATGATATTATTGTTTCATAACAGGAATATGTTGTATATATTAATGCTATTTAAATTTTTGTTGCTTTAATAGTGATAGATTTAATAGTATATTAATAAAATATCTGTTTGAATTTAGTAATAATTGTCAAACTATTTAGGTATAATAGATACGGTTTTGCTTATATAATATAATCTTTAAGATTTTGCGATAGATATTGCAGATAGAATTGCATCTAGGGTTGATGGAAGAATTATAGAGGAAGGAACTCCAAAATCTTTATTTTCAAATTCACAGCATGAAAGAACTAACCAATTTTTAAAGAAATTACAAGATATGTAGATATTTATTTATATGATAAGAAACCACAAAGTTAAAAGCATATGACGGGAAGTAGTGCTTACATAAATGTTTTAGTTTGATAATTAAGTACGACGAATAGATCATCAATAAGTAAAATGTGTGATGATTTTTTTTAGAAAACTCATCCTTCTATTTACCACTATGATATAATTAAATGGTAAATAAATGAGGTGATTATAGTGAATTCGAATACTGATAAAACAATTGAAGAGATAGAAATTGTTGAAATCGAAAAAAAACCTCTCGTAATATTCAAAACGGAAGCCGATAAATATGGCCGTGATATAACATTAATGAGTGATTTCTTTGATGGTTATGTTCAGCAAATGGCATCAACAATTAGAAAACAATCTAATTTTGAAGTGCTTGAGAATATTCCGGCTTCCAGTCTAGGAATAATAAACGATGCAATACATCAAGCAAGTGTTATATTAAAGGGGAATGTAACTTTACTGCCTGATTTTGATAGTCTTCCTGTCGATATTAAAGACAAGTTAAAAAAAGGAATTTACACTATTGGTGAATCAAAACAGGTTGATGGTAATCTTCGTGCAGTTATCCTTGATGAAGAACAGGTGCGAGTAAAAGATATTACATTGAAAAAAGTAATAACTAATCCAGGAAATATTGAAACAGTGCGTAGCATTGGAAATTAAATACAAATGCGTCAAATATATGCGAAATTGGCTGATATTCAAGAGTTTCAAACCTATCAGCTTGAAAAGGATAGAGATCGAGATATAATTGTTCCTTTTTTAGATGCCAGATCACTTGTTCTGGAGGCAGAGTATAAACAAACAGAAGAAGAAAAAATAGCTGCATTGAAAGCAGCAGATGATAAAATCAGAACTGCTTTAAATGCTGTTTATGCCGATATTGAAACTACAACACGTTCATTTGCAAAAAGAACTGATATACCATTTCTACAGTTTGGAAATCAGTTGAATACTTATATGAGTTTTCTTACTAGTGACCTTCAAATAGCAACAAAGTATGTTGGAGTTAGAATGCAAATTTTAGAGTACTTGGGAGATTCAAATGTAGCAAATGAAGTACTAAAATCCTACCAACATGTTATTTATGATTTTTTGACAAAACCAGTGACACGTAAAGGGTTAACGTGTGTGAATTTAATGCATGATTATTTTCCATATACTAAGGATAATTTGAATTGCTGGCATTATTTCTCTAAAGAAATGGTGCCAGCTCTTAAAGAAAGTATGAATGCATTATCAATTGGTATGGATAAAACGAAACATCAAGAAATATACGTTATGACAGTGGAGGATGCTAATTATGAGTAATAAAGAAAAGACTTGTATGGTATGTGGAAGAATCATTACAGACCCAAACAACAAAACAGGATTATGTCCAAAACATCAAAAAAAAGGTAATAGTATAATTGGAATTGGGGTTCTTGCTTGTATTGGGATAGGCTTAAAAAAATATGGACCTAAGGTAGCAAAAGTGCTTATAAAAGTTGTAAGCAAATAATATTAAAGGAAGTGGTTTATATGGATTTGTTATTAAATGATATTCTTCATTTGTCGCAAAAAGAAATCGACAATAGTAAAATAGAATTTAATATGAAAGCAGGAAGTGCAGGACAAGCATTTCTTGATATATGGTTAAAACATTCTGAAGAAGAAAAAGTGAACGGTACTTGCAAGGACTGTTCATATTGGGGATGGTATGGAAAGCAAAGGAATTTTCATCCAGGACAATGGGTATTTAGTTTCGCAAGAATGCCAGAAGATGAATGGTTGTTTATATCTGCTGCACAGATAATAGATACTCCTCCTGATGGTTGGGCTGATGTTCAAGTGCTCGATAGATTTGTTCCATTATTCGGAAGGGTCATTATCAAATGCAAGAAAGGTAATACTTTTTCACGATATGTCTTTAATTTGAATAAATATATTGATCAAGCAATTGTTCGAGAGGTTCTACCATGTGTTTATAGTGGTGAGCAATTTGAGGGATACGATCATGTGCATCTGCCTTTTCATAGATTGTCTGATATTTTCAGTGGTAGGATTCTCCCAACTTATTATGAAGCCTTAAAAAAGATTACAGGTGTGTATTGTCTTACGGATACTCATACTGGAAAACTATATGTTGGTTCAGCTACAGGAGAAGAGGGTGTAGCTCAAAGATGGGGTAATTATTTAGATTCAAAACACGGCGGAAATAAAAAGCTTATCGCACTCTATGAACAGAAAGGTGCAAAGTACTTTGAAAAGTATTTCACATATACGTTATTAGAGTATTTTGGTTTGTCATATGATCCTATGAAGATTATCGAGAGAGAGCAATATTGGAAACACTGTTTAGATACGATTAAGAATGGTTATAATGACAATTGATGACTATTATAAAATATATCGCACAGTTTTAGAAAGATGTTGCTGCTAGATCATTAAATTTAACTTAACGCCTTTTTTTCTACTTTATAGCTACCTAACTCGAATTATCATTTTTTGAATACTTGCAAAATGATCTTAAAAGGTCAGGTGAGTGCTATGATAACTGAAAACCATGTAAAAAAATATTTAAGATCTAAGGATAAGGATTATGTAAATAAGCTTATTGAATCATTATATGAACAGGATGATGAAGACATTGATCCATCTCATAAGGCATGCCCTATATGTGGTTCAGTTCATTTCAAGAAGAATGAAAAAGATAAAAACGGGCATCAGAAATTATCTGGTGAAGTTGAAATAGATACACAGTATAAAAGTATCAACCTACATGGTAAGAGCTACACCTATGCCTATTTCACTTAAGAAAGCAAATTAAATATCGTTATGGTATTTTTGCTGAATAAGATTACCCAAAGTAATATTTTTCTTAAACTGAGCGCTACTTATTAAGTATGTAATTAGATTTTAGATTGAGACATTGAAACTAACATAAGAAGTATCGAAGAGATTTCATGAATAAATTATAGGATAAGATTATAAAATAGCAAGAAAATGTCTAGTATATTAAAAGGAATAAATTGCTGGATTTGAACTTAAAATAACAGATATACACAAAACTTATTGTGAAAAAGACTGGGAAGGGTAGTCGGATTGACTGGGTATGAGAAATAAAATCAAAAAAGAGACTTATCTTTTTTGCGATAAGTCTCTTTTTGTTTCTTTCTTCAAAAGATGAAGACTACTTAGGGTTATATACCTTTTTTAGAAAAAATCACAGAATTATTTTCATATTTTGCTTCAAAAGTTGCCTGGATAGAAAGCTTCATAAATAGTTTTCTGTCTACATCGCTGACCATAACAGATGTATGAGCTTGACATCCTTTTAGATTAGGAAGCTGTTCCAATGCTTTCTGAGCATTTGGATCAGAAGCTGCGCTGACAGATAATGCAATCAACACTTCATCCATATGTAAACGTGGGTTTTTGCTTCCAAGATACTGTGTTTTTAAAGTCTGGATTGGTTCAATTGCTGCAGGTGAGATGACTGGCTGACTGTGTGGAATACCAGCAAGCTCTTTGAGTGCATTTAAAAGGAGTGCTGCGCAAGGACCAAGGAGGTCTGTAGTCTTACCTGTAATCATGCGGCCATCTGCGAGCTCTAATGCAGCAGCAGGAGCTTCTGTTTCTTCTGCACGAGAAAGAGCAACGTCAACTACTGGACGATCGTGGACTGTAATACCAGCCTGGTTCATAAGCATCTCGATTTTATATACTTCTTCCTCGGAACATTTGCCAGCAAGAGCGCGTCTTCTTGCATCGTAGTAGCGACGGATGATTTCCTGACAAGAAGCATCTCTACACGCGGCATCATCACAGATACAATTTCCGGCCATGTTAACTCCCATGTCTGTAGGAGACTTATAAGGGCTCTGTCCATAAATGCGCTGGAACATTGCATTGAGTACTGGGAAGATCTCTACATCGCGGTTATAGTTGACTGTAGTCTTTCCGTAAGCTTCTAGATGGAAAGGATCAATCATATTTACATCATTTAGGTCTGCAGTTGCAGCTTCATATGCAAGGTTAACTGGGTGCTTCACTGGGATATTCCAAATTGGGAATGTTTCGAATTTAGCATAGCCGGCGCAGATGCCTCTTTTATGCTCATGGTAGAGCTGGGAAAGACAGACTGCCATTTTACCACTTCCAGGTCCAGGTGCAGTAACAACAATAAGTGGACGAGATGTTTCGATAAACTCATTCTTTCCATAACCTTCATCACTGACAATATGTGGAATATTAGAAGGGTATCCTTCAATCGGATAATGAAGATATACCTTAATGCCAAGCTTCTCTAATTTGTTTTTAAATAAGGAAGCACTCTGCTGTCCACTGTACTTTGTAATAACGACACTTCCTACAAACAGACCATGTTCTTCAAAAATAGACATCAATCGAAGGACATCTACATCATAAGTGATGCCAAGATCTCCGCGTACTTTATTCTTTTCGATATCCTCTGCGCTGATAACAATCACAATCTCAGCCTGGTCGCTAAGCTGCATTAACATACGCATCTTAGAATCTGGCTGGAATCCTGGGAGTACACGAGATGCATGGAAGTCATCAAACAGTTTTCCACCAAACTCTAGGTAGAGCTTGTTGTCAAATTGAGCAATGCGTTCGCGAATATGAGCAGACTGCATCTGCAAATATTTTTCATTATCAAATCCTATGTTCATCATTCTATCCTCTTTCCTATAATCTTATTTTTAAACAGCTCATTCTATATTGAACTAACATTTAAAACTACCGTCTAACAATATACTACGGAATATGGGAAGTTTACAATCTTTTTATAATCTTTTTTATGTTCCTCAATTGTAAAAAGAAAAATGATAAAATAACAATTCGTTCTAGTGCAGCAGAATACTTAACATATGTTGCCTCTGTAGGTGATCAGCAGAACAGTATTGAAATGCGCTATGAAGATGAGAATATATGGTTAACACAAAAGATGATGGCCACATTATATGACGTTAGTTTACCAACGATAAATGCTCATATTGAGAAGATTTATGCAGATAGTGAATTAGAAGAGTTCGCAACTATTCGAAATTTTCTAATAGTTCAAACTGAAGATTCACGTAAAATCACTCGTAATACAAAGCACTATAATCTTCAAATGATTATTGCAGTTGGATTCAAAGTAAATAACGAGAGAGCTGTACAGTTTCGCAAATGGGCTAATGGTATCGTTAACGACTATACAATCAAAGGTTGGGTCATGGATGATGAACGTCTAAAAAACGGTGGATCAGTGCTTACAGTAGAGTATTTCGACCGTTTGCTTGAACAGATTCGCGAAATTCGTATATCTGAACGTAGATTCTATCAGAAGATAACAGACATCTATGTCACATCTCTTGATTAAGATCGAACAGCAGCAACAACAAAGCAGTTCTTTGCAAAGGTTCAGAATAAGATGCATTATGCAATTCATGGACATACAGCAGCAGAGTTGATTTATGAACGAGCAGATGCAGAAAAGCCCCATATGGGATTAACTACTTGGGCTGCTGCACCAGAAGGTAAGATTCTAAAAAGTGATGTGACCATTGCGAAGAATTATTTGAGTAAAAAGGAAATGCGTTCTCTAGAACGTATTATATCTGCTTATCTTGATTTGGCAGAGGATCGTGCAGAGCGTCATATTCCAATGACAATGGAAGATTGGTCAAAACGTTTAGATCTATTCCTCATGGCTGATGATAGAGATGTTCTTCAGGATGCAGGTAAAATAACTGCAGAGATTGCTAAAGCAAAAGCCGAAACCGAATTTGAAAAATATCGTATCATTCAGGACAGATTATTTATGTCCGATTTTGATAGGTATATTTTGGAACTAGAAGAGAATGCAAAGAACTAGGATTGTTGCTTTAAAATTTTCTAGTAAATTGTTCACGATGTAGAGATGAATTGTGATCCACTCACAGAATATGTAAGTGATTTTTCTATATATCAAGCTGCACCTGATTCAGAAACTGTTGTATTTGATATAGAGTTTTTGAAAATCATTTGTAAGCATATCAAAGTGCATAAATGCTTGTAATATTAACTGGATTTTTTATGAGAAAACTTATTCTTATATTCTTATATTTGTCATTATGATATAATAAAGTTGTCAAAGAAAGTGAGGATCTAATATGAATAATAAAGGTGTTGGTGTTATTTTCTGTCTGATATCCGCAATTCTAGTTTCTACAAAATACATATCAGCTGCTATGTTCATGAGTAATATTGCTACAAAAGATGCTTCTCTGTTTAAAAAAGGATTAGAATATGTAGGACCATTTCTATCAATTGAAGCCATCCTAGCAATGATCATTGGTATTTTGTTTTTAGGATATGGATTGTATATTGATTCAAAAAAATAATAATACAACATTAGACAAGCACCTATCGTTTCTGACAGGTGTTTTTACACTTTATCTCTAATTCACATGACATGACCAACTTATCTACTATATAATACTCATTGAGGTGAAAAAGTATGAAACTAATTAAAAACATTCAAGTCTATGCACCAGAAGATTTAGGTGTTAAAGATTTATTGATTTCAGATTCTAAAATAGAAAAGATAGATGATCATATCGCATATCCTTATTCTATTGAAACAATTGATGGGACAGGTTGTATCCTTACACCAGGTCTTATTGATCGTCATGTACATATTACTGGTGGCGGGGGAGAAGCAGGCTTTATTTCTCGTGCTAGACCTATTGAAGTCAATGAAATACTAGATGCAGGTATTACTACAGTTATTGGATTATTAGGTACAGATGGCTATACAAGAAACACAAAAGAATTATTTGCGAAGGCTAAAGAGTTAAGTCATAAAGGTGTTCATACCTACATTCTAACAGGAAGTTATACATATCCTACATATACGCTCACTGATTCAGTAGAAGATGATATTGTATATATTGATAGTATTCTAGGTGTTAAGCTTGCTTTAAGTGATCATAGATCAAGTCATATTACTGATGATGAACTTGTTCGTTTAGCTTCTCAAATTCGTACAGCAAGTCTTATTGCTGGAAAACAGGCGAATTTAACACTTCATATGGGTGATGAAAAACAAGGATTAACTCCTGTATTTCATGCATTAGAAAGAGCTGATATTCCTGTTTCTTTATTCCAGCCTACACACTGTAGTCGTAATCCATACTTATTTAAAGATGCACTCAAGTTTGCTGAAATGGGTGGTACAGTTGACTTAACATGTGAAGGTGATGGAAAGACTCTAGAATTCATTAAACAGTTTAAGGATACTTCTAAAGTCACTATTTCTAGTGATGCACAAGGCTCATGGTCTACATATAATGAAGATGGATCTATCAAAGAAATTGGTATTACACCAGTCTCTAACTTAAAGAAAGAATTTATTTCTCTAAAGAATGCATTAGGATATGAAAAAGCTTTACCATTCTTTACTCAAAATGTTGCTCATGTATTAGGTTTAAAAAATACAGGAGTTATTAAAGAAGGTTTTGATTGTGATTTAGTTATCTGGAAAGATGATGAAATCAAGCATATCATCACAAAGAAAGATTAATTTCTTTCTTTTTTTATTCCTGCAAATGCATTAAGCAGAGATTTGGGGTTGAAAGTAAGAGTTGATAAGCCAGAATTATTAGATTTGAATATCAACTGCAATACACTCATTGATCGTAAGAGTGGAATAGACTTTAGTCCTTATATAAGAGAAAGAGTAAAATACTAGTATACGGGTGCTGATTCCTTTGTGAATCAGCCTTTTATGTTATAATGGTTTTGAAAGGATGAGATGTATGAATAATATAAAAGAGAGAATCAAGATATTCTCAGGTGCAAAATTAAAATATATCGCATTTGCCTCAATGCTGATTGATCATTTCAATAAAGCTATTATCTATCCTAATCTAGATGGTGGATTGTTTAATAGAATAAGTGATTTATTTGATATTTTAGGAAGAATTGCTTTTCCAATATTTATCTTTCTTCTCATAGAAGGATACTTTCATACAAGAAACAAATGGAAATACTTAGGAACTCTTCTTCTATTTGGAATCATTTCTGAAGTTCCATTTGATATGTGTACATCGGCTGTGTTCTTTGAACCCAACTGGAACAATATCATGTTTACACTGTCATTTGTACTTGCCATTATATGGGTGATAGATGTATTAAAAGAGAAACTGAATAAACCATTATGGTATGTTGTATCCATCCTCATTGTCGCAGTTATGTGTTTTGTAGCTATGAATCTAGGATTAGATTATGAACATCATGCCGTGCTTATTGGTTATTTCATGTATATATTTCATGATAAATATATCTATTCTATACCATTTTGTTATGCTTCAATGTTTAAGGAACCCTGGGCATTACTTGGATTTGGTTTGAATCTGACTTATAACGGAGAAAGAGGGAGACAAAATAAGCTCTTCAACTATTTATTCTATCCAGTACATTTGCTTATTTTAGGAATAATAAGAATGACTCTTCATATTTAGATACATCATATAAAGTTCATAATGATTCTGTAGTATTAAATTGTACAAAAAATATACTTGAAACGAGGTAAATACATATGATTATTGAAACACTCTTATCAAAAAGAGATCAATTACCCCTAGAACTCGCTATTATTGAACCAGAAGGAGAGGCTATCGGTATTATTCAGTTAATACATGGTATGTCTGAACATAAAGAACGCTATTATGACTTTATGAACTATTTATCACAACAAGGCTATATTTGTGCCATTCATGATCATAGAGGACATGGTGCAAGTATAAAAGACACATCACATTTAGGATATTTCTATACAAACGATATAACATATATTGTAGATGATGCTTATTTAGTTACAGAATATTTGAAAAACAGATATCCTACATTAAATATTTCTATATTTAGTCATAGTATGGGTACATTGGTTTCTAGAAACTATCTAAAGAAATATGAAAAGCATATTGAAAAGATTGTATTGTGTGGTCCACCTACAGAAAATAAACTTGTTGATCTAGCATTGTTTGCAGGAAGACTAACTGGATTATTTTATAAAGACTATAAACCTAATAAGATTCTGAATAGATTATCTGTAGGATACTACAACAAAGGCTATACAACTGAAAATGAATGGATCTGTTCTAACTTACAGACTGTGTATGAATATAACACCGATCCTCTATGTGGGTTTACTTTTACTACAAGCGGCTTTATGAATCTTTTCCAGTTATTAAAATCAGCTTTCATCAAAGAAGATTGGAATCCCCAAAACAGTTCTTTGCCTATATTCTTAATTGCAGGTGTTGATGATCCAGTCATTCAAGGAAAACAGAAATTTAATGAATTAGAAGAGTTTTTGAAAGAAGTAGGCTATGTAAATATCAAGAGTAAACTGTACAAAGATAAAAGACATGAACTACTCAATGAAACAAATAAAGAAATAGTATATAAAGATGTCCTAGACTTTTTCTATGCTAATTAATACAGGAGGTAATATATGGCTTTTGATTTTAAGAAAGAATATAAAGAATTCTACATGCCTAAAAATAAACCTATGATAGTCACTATCCCTCGTGCTAACTATATTGCGGTAAGAGGACAAGGAAATCCAAATGAAGAAGGTGGGGCTTATCAGAAGGCTATTAGTGTACTATATGCAGTCGCTTATACACTTAAGATGAGCTATAAAACAAATTATAAGATAGAAGGATTCTTTGAATATGTGGTTCCTCCACTAGAAGGTTTCTGGTGGCAGGATGGTATTGAAGGTATAGATTATGACAATAAATCTACTTTTAACTGGATTTCTGTCATTCGTTTACCAGATTTTATTACTAAAAAAGATTTTGAATGGGCAGTAGAAACTGCTTCTATTAAGAAAAAGATGGATTGTTCTTGTGCAGAATTTCTTACTATAGAGGAGGGATTATGTGTACAGATGATGCATATTGGTCCTTTTGATGATGAACCAGTTTCTGTTGCACTTATGGATAAATATCTAGAAGAAAATGGATATATCAATGATCTTTCAAAAGAAAGATTACATCATGAAATATATCTTTCTGATGCAAGAAGAGTCGCACCAGAAAAATGGAAAACAGTTATTAGACATCCCATCAAGAAAGGAGTTAGACATGAATGAAAAAATAGGAGAAGTCTTCTCTATCACAAAGGATAATCAGCCAATACCAGGCTGTACGACTTCTAAAGCAGTAAGTGATACACTCACTTATTTCTCACTCGCAAGAAATACAGATATAAGTGCAGAAATCTATCCTTATTATAAGATGATTTATGTCTTGAAAGGTCAGTTGGAAGTCTATGGAAATAATGGCTATACTAAAGTAGTTAAAGAAAAGGAAAGTTTTATTACATTCACTGATACCCCAATAGGTATAAGAACTAAAGATGGTGTCATATATACAGAAGCAATGATTAGGAGGACAGATATTATGAACGAAATGATTAAACCAGGAGAAGTATTTAAACTTGCAGAACTATTACCTTATTCAGAAGGTAAGATTATCAATATGGATATTGTACATAATGAGAAGATGAAATTTGTAGTAATGGCATTTGATGAAGGAACTGGACTTACTGAACATGCAGCACCAGGAGAAGCTATCATCTTCGCATTAGATGGTGAAGGTATCATCAGTTATGAGGGTAAAGACCATGTCATTAAAGCAGGAGAGAACTTCTGTTTTGCGAAGGGTGGCATGCATGCAGTCAAAGCATCTAAACGTTTCAAGATGGCATTACTTCTTACATTAGAATAATGAATATATTACCTAGAACGAGATTCAATGTAGTCTCGTTTTTTTACGTCTTCATACTTCTTGAAATAGCTCAAATTAAGAGTAATAATAATACTGTTCATTAATGGGGGGATTTAATGATATGACGAAAGACTTAACTCAAGGCAAGATTATGCCTCTTCTTTTTTCTTTTACCGTCCCACTCGTTCTAGGTAATTTATTTCAGATGACCTATAATGCAGTAGATAGTATTATAGTAGGACAGTTCGTAGGAAAAGAAGCACTTGCCGCAGTAGGAATATGTAACCCAATCAGTACACTAATGATTCTATTCTTAAATGGATTATGTATGGGTGCCAGTATTCTTATGGGGATTCAATATGGTGCTAAGAATTATAAAGCATTAGAAAGACAGATCAGTACAACTATGATATCAGGTGTTGTATTCTCTTTTGTACTTACTATCATATGTTTATTATTCGCCAAACCAATATTAATGTTGTTGTAGGTTGATCAATCAATATTTACGATGACTACAGAATATATGCGTATTATATTCTTAGGTCTTATGTTTACATTTCTTTATAACTTTTTCTCTAGTACACTAAGAGCTCTAGGTGATAGTGCATCACCACTTTATTTCTTAATTATCAGTGCTATATTAAATATATTTGGAGATTTATTCTTTGTAATTGTATTAAAGGCAGGATGTAATGGCTGTGCTATTTCTACAGTACTTAGTGAAGCATTATGCTGTTTATTCTGTATGATCTATATTCAAAAGAAAGTACCTATATTAAGACTTGGGAAAAAATGGCTTGTCTTTGATTCAAGTTATTTAAAGAAAACAGTAGCTTATGGATGGGCATCTGCCATGCAGCAGGCTACAGTACAGATGGGTAAGATTGCGATACAGGCATTAGTCAATACGATGGGTGTTTCTGTCGCTGCTGCTTTTGTGGTTGTCAATAGAATAGATGACTTTGCAATATCACCAGAACAGAATATAGCCCATGCAATGACTGCACTCATGGCTCAAAACAAAGGAGCAGGTAAAGACAATCGTATGAAGGAAGGCTTTCGTTGTGGTCTTATACTTGAAATAACCTATGCTTTGATAGTTATGTTAATATGTCTATTATTCGCAAAAGAACTTATGAGTTTATTTGTAAAAGATACAGAAGTTATAGGTCATGGTGTCACTTATCTTCATCTCATTGCAGTCATGTATATTCTTCCCGCATTTACTAACGCTATTCAAGGATTCTTTAGAGGGATAGGGGATTTAAAGGTTACACTACTTTCTAGCTTTACTAATATGGGAGGAAGAGTTATTGCCGCAATACCTATGATTTTATTATGGAACTTTGGAATAGAAGCATTACCTTATTCTTACTTGATAGGATGGATTGCGATGTTATTAGTGGAAGCACCTCTTATGATTCGTATATATAAGAAAAAATAGAAATAATTAGGGCGATAGGGTAATCCTGTCGCTTTTACTATATAATGAAATAAAGGAGGATCATCTAATGACTATACAAGAAAAAGCTGAACGAATACTTAAGGGCATTAAGAAAGAAGAAGGAAACAATCCTATACAGATATTTAAAAATATTGCGAAGAATGATTACATTAATATGCATGGACCAGAACATCATATTTTAGATGGAGCATGTTTACTCGTCGCATTTAAAAATGCGGGTGGTAAAATTGATTTAGATGATGCATTAAATAAAATCATGATAGAAGGATTAAGAATGCCTGGTGCTATGTGTGGTTTATTGGGTGTATGTGGTGCAGTCACCTCTCTTGGTGCTGCATTATCTATTATTGATCATACAGGACCATTATCAGTGGATGGTACATGGGGAGACCATATGGAATTTACTTCAAATGCATTAAAAAACTTAGGTGAAATCAACGGGCCTAGATGTTGTAAAAGAGACGCAATGATTTCATTTAGGAATGCGATTGATTATATCAATGCGCATTATGATGTCACTTTAGAATATGAACATTCATCTTGTTACTATTCAAAACTGAATAAACAATGTATAAAGGAGAGATGTCCTTATTATGGATAAAAAGAAAGTTGCATTTATATGTGTTCATAATTCCTGTAGAAGTCAGATAGCTGAAGCATTAGGACATTATCTCGCATTTGATGTTTTTGAAAGTTACTCCGCAGGAACGGAAACAAAACCATTCATTAATCAGGATGCTGTTCGTATAATGAAACAGATGTATGGCATAGATATGGAAGATGCGCAGTATTCTAAACTTATAAATGATATTCCAAAACCGGACATTGCGATTTCTATGGGATGTAATGTAGGATGTCCATTCATAGGTAGACCCTTTGATGATAACTGGGGATTAGAAGATCCTACAGGTAAAAGTGATGAAGAATTCGTAAAAATTATTAAACAAATTGAAACTAAAATATTAGATTTAAAGGATAATTTAATGAACTAGTAGGATTCATTATGAAAACTATTTCTCGCTTATTCTCTCTCATATTATGTGTGCTGTTGTTGCTTATAACTATTGTAATATGGAATGGCACATTAAAGTGGGAGGAACGAGTGCTCCAGTTGAAATTGCCTATCTCTATTCGATTCCTTTTTTGATTGGAATTGTCTTGTGTCTGATTGGTGTATTCTATTTTAAGAAAAAATCACGTTAATTTATATAATGTATAATCATAAGGAGATGTAATTATGGATAAAATTAAAAAGAACTGGATCTATTATCTCATTATTTTCATTACTTTCTATCTTATTCCAATATTAATTAAAGATACAGGAAGTGGTATATTTATTCTACTCATTGTCATTCCTCTTATAACACTGTTCACTTCCATTATTTATGGATTAAGCAATAAATTTGATTTCATTTACCCTCTTATTGTCGCAATTCTGTTTATTCCTACATTATTCATATATTACAACACTTCAGCATGGGTCTATGTTATTGCCTATTCTATGATTGCTCTCATAGGAGATCTATTAGGTAAAACACTTCAAAGAAAATAATAATTCTCTTGCCTTGAAGTTCACTTTAGCCTTTAAGCTATTCTTATAGGAAAGGAAGGATGTTATGAGTAAAAAAGTCGTTGTATTATCAACAAGTTTGAGAAGTAATAGTAATTCAGAATTACTTGCGAAAAGTTTTGTAGAAGGGGCAAAAGAATCTGGAAATGAGGTAGAATATATCTCACTTAAAAATAAAGATATTCGTTTCTGTATTGGATGTCTTGCATGTCAAAAACTAGGACATTGTGTCATTAAGGATGATGTTACGGATATTATGGATAGTGTACTTAATGCTGATGTGGTTGTATGGGCTACACCTATCTATTATTATGAAATGAGTGGTCAGATGAAAACTCTTATTGATCGTCTCAATCCAATGTATTCTAAAGATTATAAGTTCAGAGATGTATATCTTCTTGCGACAGCTGCAGAAGAAGGAGACGAAGTCTTTGAAAAAGCTATTACTGGACTAAATGGATGGATTGACTGCTTTGAAAAGACATCTATTAAAGGTACTGTACTTTGTGGTGGTGTATCTAGTGGTGGAGATATATCTAGTAATGATAAGCTTAAAGAAGCCTATAATCTAGGTTCTCATGTATAAGGCAGACATTGTGATACTTGATTATACAATTGCTGCACCATTTATCTTACCTGCAGGAACTGATACAATTATTAAATGCACACTTGCAAAATGGACAGGTCTTGCCTTTAAAATTCCGTGTATCTCATTAGAAGAATGTAAGAGTAAAGATGAACTAAAATAAACAGGCATCTATTTCTTATTTGGGAGAGATGAAGCGACCAATAAAGGTATTGTCTATATTGGGCAGGCAGGAGTGCGTAAGAATGGTAAAGGTATAAGACAATTAGATGAAGAATCATAAGCATGAACGCATGATGTTCATGTTTTTTTGTTAGTTATAACTAATATATTAATTGTGATATCTATTTCATAGTGATATACTGAATCTGTAAGTTAGCCCTTACTAACAAAGAGGTAATGTTATGAGAATACTTATATACGGTGCAGGGGTTATTGGTTCTTTATATGCAGTTTTGTTGAAAGAAGCAGGGTATTATACAACTATTTATGCAAGAGGACATAGACTTGAAGCCCTTCAAAATCAAGGACTCCTTTATAAGAAAAATAATATAATCAAAAAAGTAGATATCAAGGTCATTGATTACTTACAAGATAATGATATATATGATTTTATTTTTTTAACTGTTAGAGAAAATCAATTATATCAGGCACTGAAAGAATTGAAATCCAACAAAAGTAAAAACATTATCACAATGGTTAACTCAAAAGATACTTATGAAAAATGGGAAAGCATTGTAGGAAAAGGAAGAATATTGCCAGCTTTTCCGGGAGCTGGAGGCAGTATCACAAATGATATACTTGATGCATCACTTACTCCAAGATTTATACAGCCGACTACTTTTTCTGAAATAACAGGAAAAAAGACAAATAGGACACAGCAGCTCATACAAATATTTAAACATGCACGCATACCTTTTCAGCAGGTCAATGATATGCATATATGGCAGTTATGTCATCTTGGGATGGTTGTACCTCTTGCGGATGCTTATTATCAAACAGAATATCCTGAATCCGTAGGTCAAGATAAACTTGTGATGAAAAATACAGCGAAAGAGCTTAAATATAATTTCAAGATTTTATATGAAAAACTTCATACATTATCACCTTATAAAATGCATATCTTTAGAATTTTACCAATACCAATACTTACATATATTTTATCGCAGACTTATAAAAGTCACTTTGGATATACATTCATGTATCAACATGCAATAAAAGCACCAGATGAAATGAAAGAAATACATAACCAATTTAATTCTTATATTAAGAAATGGAGATTATGAATATGACAAACGAAGAATACAAACAATTATCAATCAAAGAGTTTACTAAAGCAGCTGGAAGATATGAGGGGAATCATGCAGGTCTCTATGAAATGTGTAAGAAGGATTATCCAGATATCTTAGAAGAATTAGAGAAAGAACCATTTATAGATTTACTTGATGCAGGATGTGGTCCAGCACCTATGATTTCTTTATTATCAGAAAAATATCCAGATAGACATTATATAGGTCTTGATCTTACACCAGCTATGATTGAAGAAGCTAAAAAGAAGAATATTCCTCATGCAGTATTTGTAGTAGGGGATTGTGAGAATTTCCCTTTTGAGGAAAACTCATTTGATGCCATTATCTGTTCTATGAGCTTTCATCATTACCCTAATCCACAGGCATTTTTTAATAGTGTAAAAAGATGCTTACGTCCAAAGGGTAGATTAATACTTAGGGATGTCACAAGTGATAATAAATTGCTTATATGGTTAATGAATACATTTGAAATGCCTCTCGCAAACTTATATGGTCATGGAGATTTCCAGGTTCCTACAAGAGATGTTGTATATAAATGTTGTAAAGAAGCAGGATTAAAAGTAGAGAAGTTTGAAATACGTAAAGGAATGCGCATGCATTGTGTTGTAAGAAAAGAAGGCGATTCAAAATGAAAATAAATGTAAAAGGTGTACCAGAAACAATGATTCAGACTCTTTATGCTCGTGCAAAAGAAACAAGACAAAAGAATCCTAAAATCAAAGATGAAATGGCTGTATCAATAGTCAAACAATTAGATTATAACTTTTCTCAAGCAGATCAAGATAAAACAATGCGTTCTGGTGTGATTGCAAGAACAATTGTATTAGATAAGATGGTAGATGAATATTTAGATAAACATAAGAATACTATTGTGATTAATATTGCATGTGGTCTTGATACAAGGTGTTATCGTATAAAAGGCAAATATATACGCTGGTATAATCTAGATTTACCTGAAACGATGAATATAAGAAAACAGTTTTTAATAGAAACAGGACCTATCTATCAAATCGCGAAGTCAGCTATGGATGAAACCTATACAAATACTATTCACAATGAAGGAGAAGACGTTCTAGTAATCATAGAAGGATTGACTATGTATTTAACTGAAATTGATATTAAGAAGATCTTTTCTATTATCGAACATGCATTTTCAAATGTCACAATAATGGTTGAAGTGATGTCACCTTTTATGGTGAAGCACATTAATGAAAAATCTATAGAAGGCAGTCGTGCACAATTTACATGGGGTATAAAAAATGGGAAAGAACTAGAAAAACTTACCCCTTCATTTTCTTTTCTAAAGGAAGTAAATCTTGTAGAGGGAATGAAGCAATTGATGCCTTTATATCATGTTTTAGGTAAGATTCCTTTTGTTTCTCATGTATCTAATAAAATAATCGTGTTAGAAAAACACATTTGATAAAGAGATGATCATAATGAATAAAAGACATTTTTATACAGAAATGGATGGGTTCTATGGTGTTTATTGGTAGTGTAAGAAAGAATCAGACTGTGCAATGATTGGTGATGATGCATAAGACTATTTAGCCCGTACTTCTGTAAAATGGCTCCATAAGCTTGGTTTAAATGTGATGACTATGTCTCCTGCAAAAAAAGGATTATGGACATCATAATTATCCATTAGAACGTATAGAGAAAGCTATAAGATGGTTAAAAACATCCGGTAATCAAAAGATAGGAATTGTCGGTGCCTCGACCACAGGAACTCTCGCTTTGACAGCCACTTCTTATTTTGAAGATATCACACTCACAAATTGCAATGTGCAATAGAGTAGGACAAGAGAGTGAAATGAACTTTTCTGGAGAATCCATAGTAGTCAATCAAAATGGTGAAGCTATTAAAAAAGCAGGTGATCAGGAAGAAATCATATATGTTGATATTGATTTGTCTGACTCCAAGAAAATAAGAGAAAGTAGACCCTATACACAGCTAAGAAGAAATAAATTTTATAGAAAAATTATCTTGCCATAAAGTAAGGTTTAGCCTCTATACTTGTAGTAAGGAGGTTTATTACTATGGGTAAAATATTAGTTGCTTATTTTAGTGCAAGTGGTGTTACAAAGCATGCGGCTGAAGAAGTTGCAAAAGAAGCAGGGGCTGATCTCTATGAAATCAAACCAGAAGTCCCATATACAAAAGCAGATCTTGATTGGATGAATAAGAAGTCTAGAAGCAGTATTGAAATGGAGGATAAATCAATGCGCCCTGCCATTATTAAAGATAATCTAGATATTTCAAAGTATGATCATATCTATCTAGGTTTTCCTATCTGGTGGTATGTTGCACCTACAATTATCAATACATTCCTAGAAGCATATGATTTCTCTAATAAGACAATTACACTATTCGCTACATCAGGAAGTAGTGGCTTTGGAAACACTGTAAAAGAATTAAAAGTATCAGCACCAAATGCAAATATTAAAGAAGGATTATTACTAAACAATCTAACAACTCAAAAAGTAAAAGAATTAATGGCCTTATGATTATTCATATGGCTTTTTTGATATAATAATGGAAAGGAGGCATAACCATGAAAAAAACAATGAAAATTACTGGTAAAGGAAGAATTTCTGTGAAACCTGATAAAATTAGACTTAACATGACTATGGAAGAATCCTATAAGGAATATGAAGTGACATTAAGTCAATCTAGTAACACAACAAAGATATTGAAGAATGCGATAGAAGATTCAAAACACAAAGCAAAAGTCTTAGCTCATGCTGCAAATGTAGAACTAGGTGATATCGTATCTATTGATTATTCGTGGGGTGAAATTAACTTTGTCTCAGAACCTATACAGAATTTTGCATTCGCAAGTGCAGAAAAAACGATGAGTAGTCCTGGATATGATATAGATATTGAAGCAGATGATATTGATGTCGCAGATACAGTGACTGTGATTTGGAATATAGAATAATGTTTTAACAATTATTACTGAAAGGAGTTAAATCCTATTCCTAACATTAAATCTGAATGAGCATAGTAGACATGTAATTCCTAATATACAGGACTTTAAAAAGAGATAGGCCACGCTACAGCTAATGAATGAACTAGCTAAAGATGTAAAATCTAGTAAAGAAAAAGGCTGGTTCACGTTAGAAAACCAAGAAAAACTATTCGAAGCCGGCATAGTTGTATTTAAGTTATTATTAACAAAAATATAAAAAATAAACTATAGTCAACCACCAAAAACTTTTACTACGTTTTGAAACATTTAGTCATCAAAAAGGTATTGTTAAAAATTCCTCACTAATAGAAATATACTTATCAGTAAATAGACTATCTTTTTCCCAGATGAATTCAAAATTATGCTGGAGCTTAAAGTCATCTAATACAATTTCTTTTAATATACCTTTCTGTAATTCTTCTTTCACTGCAGTTTTATACATAAAAGAAATACCGCAATCTTTTTTAAGCAAGCTTATAATTGTATGCATATTTTCTATTTGTGTATAATATTTAAAATCAGAAATAGATAAACCACGGACATTTAGACTTTCTTGTAAAATATGTCTTGTACCAGAACCTTGTTCTCGTACAAGAAGTCTTTCATCAAGAAGGTCATGTAAAGTATGAGGTATATTTTTAAACTCATGTGATGCAGCACAGACGGCAATATAGTCCTCTGTGCTGTATTTTTTATGACTATATTTCTCTTTTGGATAATTTCCTTCTACAATAGCCATATGAATCTTACCTTGATCTAATAACTTTAATAATTCTGCCGTATTTCCATAATGAAGATGCAGATTCATTTCAGGATGATGCTTGATAAAATCAGCCAATTTATCCACTATCGCATACTCACCAATTGTCATAGTCACACCAATCGACAATGTTTCTATCATTTCTTCATGACTCTTTATCTCTTTTTTAATTGTTTGCTCATCATTCTGCATAGTCATCAAATATTTTCTTAATATCTCTCCAGAACGTGTTAAAGATAACTGCTTATTTGAATATGCAAAGAGTATTGTTTCATATTCTTGCTCCAAATAATGAATATGCTGTGATACAGCTGGCTGAGTAATATGTAATTGTTTTGCAGCAAGCGTATAGTTTAATGTCTCACATACTTTTAAAAAAGTATGAATACGATAATCTAACATCTCATCACCTCATCAATAATATTTACTTATAGATCAATAGAAATATATAATTTAATATTATTACAGTCAAGTGATATAATGAGCACACATTTAAAAGAAAGCAGGTAAATCATGGAAACTATTAAAAAGAATATATATGGCATACTTGTATGTTTAGTTATTGCGATTCCATCATGGTTACTAGGAAAACAATTTCCAGTTATCGGTGGGGCAGTGATTTCAATTCTTGCAGGTATGATTATTACTATGTTTTGGAAAGAAAAAGGTAAAGCAGCACCAGGGATCAAATGGACTTCTAAGATCATCTTACAGACAGCTGTCGTCTTATTAGGTTTTTGTATGAACTTAGGTGTCATCTTTGAAACAGGAAAGCAGTCATTACCTATTATTATTTGTACAATCTCTACTTCACTTCTTATTGCATGGCTTTTAAGAAAGGTATTACATGTACCATCTAATACATCTATTCTCGTAGGTGTTGGTTCATCTATTTGTGGTGGTTCTGCCATTGCAGCTACTGCACCAGTCATTGATGCCGATGATGATGAAGTGGCTCAGGCTATTGCAGTTATTTTCTTCTTTAATGTCTTAGCTGCATTATTCTTCCCTATTTTAGGTAAAGCCATTGGCTTTGACACATTACATGGTGATGCATTTGGAATATTTGCAGGAACTGCAATCAATGATACATCTTCAGTCACTGCAGCTGCATCTACTTGGGATGGTATGTGGCACTTAGGTAGTGCTACACTCAATAAAGCTGTCACTGTCAAATTAACACGTACACTTGCCATTATTCCTATCACTTTAGGATTATCAATGATTAGAAGTAAGAAGAACCAGAAATCTTCAAACTTCAGCTTAAAGAAAGCATTCCCTATGTTTATTCTTTATTTTGTATTAGCTGCCATTATTACTACAGTCAGCCTTCATATGGGAGTCAACAGCAACGTTTTCTTACCTATTAAAGAATTATCTAAATTCCTTATTATTATGGCTATGGCTGCAATTGGTTTAAATAGTAATGTCATTCATTTAATTAAAACAGGTGGTAAACCATTATTAGTAGGTGCATCATGCTGGTGTGGTATTACTATTGTCTCATTACTTATGCAACATGTGATGGGTATCTGGTAATTATTGACTTTATAAACTATATTTCTTAAGATAGAAATAGACTTACAGTGAAACTTAATTTTCACTGTTTTTTTTAATAGGAGAATCATATGAACATTACAGTATATTTAGGTGCCTTGAGAGGCAATGACCCAGTATTAAAGGATGCAGTTAAAGAACTTGGTAGATGGATTGGAGAAAACAATCATACACTCATCTATGGTGGATCTAAATCAGGATTAATGGGATATATTGCAGAAAGTGTATTAGATGCAGGTGGAGATGTCATTGGAATAGAACCACAATTCTTTATTGATGAAGAACTACAATATGACGGATTAACAGAGTTAATCATTACTAAAGATATGACAGAAAGAAAAACGAAAATGATAGAATTAGGAGATGCCTTTATCGCCTTTCCAGGTGGTACAGGAACACTAGAAGAAATATCTGAAGTCATGTCTAAGATTTCATTGAAACAACTTAATGCACCTTGCATATTCTATAATCTCAATGATTATTATAAGGGTATGAAAGAACTTATGTCCCATATGATAGAAATGGGATTATCAACTCATGAGAAACAGAAGGGTATCTATTTTGCGGATCATCTAGACGATATAAGAAATATTATTGAGAAGGAATAGTGATTTTTATCATTATTCCTTTTATAATGGAATAAATAACAGTTAAGGAGACATACAATGAATCTAGAAGGACAAAACTTAGAATCGTTAAGAAGGATGGTTAGACATCTCCAAGAAGAAAATCAAGAATTAAAAGAACTTCTAAAAAAATCTCATATTACATTTAATGAATCAAAAGAAGAAATGACAACCCAATCTATAAATGAGGGTGTATGTATCAAGGATACTTATATTTATGATAAACTTGTAGCTTACTTTCTTACTTTATTTCAAGGAAGAAGAGATGTATATGCATTAAGAGGTTCTAAGGGAGGATACTTTCCACAATGTTATAATAGATGGAAAGAATATTGTCCTAAACAAAATAGTCAAAAAGGTGTGTCCTGTCAAAAGTGTCCTTATAAAGAGTGGAAAGCATTAGATAGAGAAGTAGGCAAGGATCACTTATTAGGCTACAAAGACAATTGTACAGATGTCATTGGATTATATCCTTTACTAGAAGATGATACATGTAAATTTATAGTTTTTGATTTTGATAATCATGATAATAAGAATAGTGAAAATAATGATTGGAAAGATGAAATTGATGCAATTAGAAAAATATGTCATGAAAATGGTATTGATGTATTAATAGAACGCTCACGTTCAGGAAATGGGGCACATGCATGGATTCTCTTTAAGGAATTTATACCTGCCTCTCTTGCTAGAGAATTTGGATTACTACTCATTGAGAAAGGATCTCAATCTATTAATCTCAAATCATTTAGATATTATGATCGTATGTTTCCTACTCAAGATCATAGTGAAGGTTTAGGTAATCTTGTTGCATTACCACTTCAAGGACAGGCATTAAGACAAGGTAATAGTGCTTTTGTAGATGAAAACTGGAATCCTTACTATGATCAATGGAAATTACTAACAACAGTTCATCAATTATCTAAAAATGAGATAGAAGAACATATCTATAAATGGAAAGAAGAACTTTCAATCCCTCAAACTCTTCTTACAATGGATCTAGGAAAAAGAATTAAGCCATGGAAAAAGGATGAAAACTTCCATAGCGAAGATGTCATAGAAAAACTCTCTATTGTCCTTGCAGATGGTATCTACGTGGATACACTTAATCTTCAGCCACGAATCCAAAACCAGATCAGACGCTTATCTGCATTTGATAATCCTATATTCTATAAGAATCATAACTTAGGATTTTCTAATTGGAATCAGCCAAGAGTTATCTATTTAGGGGAAGACATAAACGACTATATAAAAATCCCAAGAGGATTATTAGAAACGCTACTTAATAAGTGCCATTCATCAAATATTGAGTATGAAATTGTTGATAAGAGAGAAAAGGGAAAACCTATTAATGTATCATTTACTGGAAAATTAAGAGATGAACAGCTGACTGCCGCGTCTGATTTATTAAATTATGACAATGGTGTTTTAAATGCAGCGACTGCATTCGGTAAGACTGTTGTATCTAGTTATTTAATATCTCAAAGAAAAGTCAATACACTCATTATTATGCAAAGTGTTTCACTAATAGACCAATGGGTAGATGAATTACATCGCTTTTTAGAAATAAACGAAGATCTACCTGTGTATAAAACAAAAACAGGTAAAGAGAAACAAAGAAAAGATCTCATAGGTGTATTACATGGAAGTAAAAATACTTTAACTGGTATCATAGATGTTGTATCAGTCAACTCTATTTATGACAATGAAGGCAACTGTCGTTTAAATCATGAATACGGCATGGTGATAGTAGATGAATGTCATCATGGTGCCTCTCATGTATTTGAAAATGTATTACGTCAAATTAATTCTAAATATATCTATGGTGTTTCTGCGAACGATAAAAGAATAGACAGACTTGAAAAGAAAGTCTATATGCAGTTAGGTCCAATTAGACATCAATATACAAGCAAAGAAAGAATAGAAAAACAATCTATTGATCATCATGTCTATCCACGATTCACAAGAATAATGGCGTTAGGTGATAGTAAAAATGATCTTAATAGTGCGTATGCGTTTATCTCTAAAAATGAAAATAGAAATAATATGATTATTTCTGATATCAAGAAGTGTATTAAAGAAAATAGAACACCTATCGTATTAACACGCTATAAAGATCATGCTAAATTATTGTATGAATCACTTAAGAAGAATGTCCTAGATCATACATATCTTATTTATGGTGATCATACATTAAAAGAAAATGAAGAAGTAAGAAAAACAATACTAGCACTTTCTCATGATGAACCTTTTATACTTGTTGCGACATCTCAATCAGTTGGTGAAGGATTTAATGTACCTAGACTCGATACACTATTTTTAACTTCTCCTGTATCTGGTGAACCTTTAGTTGATCAGTTCTTAGGAAGAATCAATAGAGATTACAAGTATAAAAAAAGTGCGATTGTCTATGATTATGTAGATTCTCATATTCATTATTTTAATAATATGTATAAGAAACGCTTATCTGCTTATAGAAAGATTGGTTTTGATGTGATTACTGATCTTGTAGACAATAAACAAAACGTGAATCACATTTACAATTATAATGATTATTTAGAAGTATTTAGACAAGATATCCATGAATCAAATAAAAGCATCATTATCTCTAGTCCTCAATTAAATGAAAAGAAAGTATTATCTTTTATTGATTTAATTAAAGATAGACAAGAAAAGGGTGTTTCAGTCAATGTATTCACCAAACAGACAGATGAACCTTATACAAATAATCTCATAGATTTATTATATGGTAATGGTGTATTTGTAGAAGTGTATCCTGATTTAGATTCTTATTTTGCAGTCATTGATCAAGAAATCGTATGGCACGGTGGAATAAACTTGCTTGGTAAATCAAATATCTATGATAGCTTAATGAGAGTGAAATCAACTACGATTGCGGAAGAACTTATATTAAGTCCTACAGAAACTAAAGATTGTGACTCCTAGGTTACAATCTTTTTTAAATCTTATAGTACAATGATATAATTAATAATGGAGGTGCGTTATAATGATGGAATATCTCAAAGAAACACAGATGCTAGATTATTCTCATCCTAACATTCAAAAACTCATTTACGATAAACAATGGAAACAAATGAATGAATTTAACAGAATACAAGCAATCTATAATTATGTAAGAGATGAAATCTTATTTGGCTATAATAGTGATGATTATATACCTGCTTCAAAAGTACTAGCCGATGGCTATGGTCAATGTAATACTAAAGGAACTCTATTTATGGCATTGCTACGTGCCTGTGATATTCCATGTAGAATACATGGCTTTACTATTGATAAGAAACTACAAAGAGGAGCTATGACAGGTATTGTATATCATAGTGCACCTAAGAATATATTTCACAGCTGGGTGGAAGTTTGTCTTGAAAATCGATGGTATGAACTAGAAGGATTTATTTTAGACAAAGCATATCTTAAACAACTTCAGAATAGATTTACTAAATGTACTGGTCCATTTTGTGGTTATGGTACTGCAGTGAAAAATTTCAAACACCCTATGATTGACTTTAATAGAAATAATACCTATATTCAAAGTGAAAGAATTACTCAAGACTTTGGTATCTATGATTGTCCAGATACGTTACTAAAAGAACATCATCAAGAGATGTCAACCATTAAAACATTCGCTTATAAGTATATTGGTAGACATCTTATGAATTATAATGTAAAGAAAATAAGGAGATACTTCTATGGCATTTAAGATAGTAAGAAACGATATCACAAAAGTAGAAGCTGATATCATAGTTAATACAGCCAATCCAAAACCTAAATGTGTCAGTGGCACAGATCTGGTGATATATGAAGCAGCAGGAAAAGAAGCGCTTCTTGCAGAAAGAAAGACTATTGGTCCTATTGAAAGAGGAGATATTGCAGTCACTGGAGCTTATAATCTCAACGCAAAATATATTATTCACACAGTAGGACCTGTATGGATTGATGGAAATCATCATGAACTTGAAATACTAGAAAGATGTTATCGTCTACCTTTACAAAAAGCAGTAGAATTAGGATGTCAAAGTATCGCATTTCCTCTTATTTCTACAGGCGTTTATGAATTTCCAAAAGATAGGGCTTTGCATATTGCAGTCTCTGTATTCAGTCAGTTTTTGACAGAACATGAAATAGAAATTATTTTAGTTGTATTTGATAAGACCTCTTTTCAATTATCGAGTCAGATTGTAGGAGAAATTGATTCTTATATTGATGCAAACTATGTCAAAGAAAGTCATATCAATGAGTATCCTTTGAGCTATAGACGAAGTGCTCGTCTTCGTTCTTTATTTAACTCTACGTTTCATGAAGAACCATCTCTTCATTTGCCGAATACTTCTTTAGAAGATCAGCTCGCAAACATTGGTCCTTCATTTCATGATAAATTATTTGAATTAATAGACAAAGCGCATCTAGATAATAAAGACGTATGGAAACGAGCCAATCTAGATAGAAAACTTTTTTCTAAAATACAATGTAATAAGAATTATCATCCTAAAAAGAAAACCGTATTTGCATTATGTATCGCATTACAGCTTAATCTAGAAGAATCAAAAGATCTACTTGCAAGAGCAGATTGGGCATTTAGTCCAAGCAGCAAAGTAGATTTAATTGTACAAAAAGCAATCATAGACAAGCAATATGATATTATGGAACTCAATATTACATTATTTAAATATACCAATGAAACTCTTGGTATATAACTGACGTCGGCACTTCATGTATCGACGTTTTTTAATGTCGCTTTCAAAGCGACCATATATCTCAGTCTTTCACTTATACTGATAGTGTAATAAGAAAAGATTGGAGGAATATATTATGTATGGTGCAATTTTAGGAGATATTATTGGTAGTCCATTTGAATTTGATAGAGGAGATAAAACAAAGGATTTCAAATTATTTAGTAGAAGATCTCATTTTACAGATGATTCAGTCATGACTCTTGCTGTATGTGAGGCGTTACTTAAAGTAGGCCAGGATGCAACAGTCAAAGAAATTGAGGATGCTGTTATAACAAGTATGCAATCATGGGGAAGAAGATATCCTCATGAAGGATATGGAGGTTATTTTAGACGCTGGTTAACAGCACGTCATCCTGAGCCTTATAATAGTTTTGGAAATGGTTCTGCAATGAGAGTATCAGCTGCAGGATGGCTTTATGATTCCCTTGAAAAAACAAGAGTTGTCGCAAAAGCAACTGCAAATATAACTCATAATCATCCAGAAGGTATTAAGGGTGCAGAGGCGACTGCGAGTGCGATATTTATGGCAAGAAATGGTTCATCAAAAGAAGAAATCAAAAAGTATATTGAGAATGAATTTCATTATGATTTAAATAGAACACTTGATGAAATCCGTCCTAGCTTTCATATGGATGAAACTTGTCAAAAAACCGTCCCAGAAGCAATCATTGCTTTTCTTGAAGCAAGAGACTTTGAAGATGCAATAAGAAATGCAGTATCTCTAGGTGGAGATACAGATACACTTGGTGCTATTACAGGAAGTATTGCGGAAGCTTATTTTGGAATATCTGAAACATTAATATCTGAATGTAGAAATCGCATCAATAAAGATATGAGAGATATTGTTGATGCATTTTATAGTCTTGTTAGAAAAGATGATTCACCTAATACAAATCAGATGATTGAAAAAGCTATCAATCAATATTATGTTCATAATGACAAAGAAGGTATGATACTATTTATGAATATGATGATAAATGCAATGAATCAGGGAGGAGAATTTATTGTTCCTTATATTACTAAGAACCCATTCTTATCAAAAGAACAAATCAATAGTATAAACATTGGTGACACATTTACTCTTGATCATGATGTCAAACTTAAAATGGAAACAGTCAAAGATGCAAGTGGTGTAGAGTGGCTAGGTGTATTTACTTCAACAGAAGAGATGCATAAAGGTTCTTGTGGAAATGTTCAGATCAATCAATCCATCCTATCAATTCTAAGATTAGCACTTGACTTAGAAGAGATAAATGGAATTGTCATCAATCCATTTGGAAAATATATGCAAATAAGTAAAGCTATGATACTACTATTGATTGGCATATATGAAGAACATGAAAAATAATTAAAAATCCTCAAGAGATTGTAACTAACTTGTTATAATCTCTTTTTTGCATTAAGAGCATATTTCCATGCTGAAAAAAACTATGTAATCTATTACATATAACCATACTGTAATATTTGTTGAGCATATTTCTTTTACAATGTCAACATATGTGTCTTGACATCTGTCAACAACAATGATAGCATATGCATCAGCGTAGCGAGAGAGGCGCTTAATTTAGGAAAAGTTGGAAAAAGAGGATAAAATTATGGATATGATGAATAGAATCAAGCAGCTTAAAGAAGAGAAGAATGCTGTTATATTGGCTCACTATTATGTGGATGCAGATGTACAGGAAGCGGCTGATTTCATTGGGGATTCATTCTATCTTGCAAAAAAAGCAGCAGAAACAGACGCTGATAAGATTGTCTTTGCAGGTGTAGAATTCATGGGTGAAAGTGCGAAGATACTTAACCCTAATAAGCATGTATATATGCCAGATGCACATGCTGATTGTCCTATGGCTCATATGGTGACTATAGAAAATATTAAAAAAATGAGAGAAAAGTATGATGATTTAGCTGTTGTTTGCTATATCAACTCTACTGCAGAAATAAAGACTTATAGTGATGTATGTGTTACTAGTTCAAATGCAGTAAAGATTGTTAATAAGTTACCTAACAAGAATATTTTCTTTATACCTGATCAGAATTTAGGAAGCTATGTGGCAACTCAGGTTAAAGATAAGAATATTATCTTAAATAGTGGTTTCTGTCCAAGACACCATATTATGACTAAAGAAGATGTATTAAATGCCAAGAAAGAACATCCTAACGCTTTAGTAGCTGTTCACCCAGAATGTAAACCTGAAGTATTAGGAGAAGCTGATTATATTGGTAGTACATCAGGTATTATTGATTATATTGTAGGTAATGATGCAAAGGAATTTATCGTTGGTACTGTAGATGGTGTTTATGCCACTATCTTAAAACAAGCACCTGATAAGAAACTTTATAATGTAGTAAGAACTCAGGTATGTCCTAATATGAAACTCAATTCACTAGAAAAGATTATTCATGTATTAGAGACTGGAGAGAATGAAGTATTCTTAGATGAAGATTTTATGAATAAAGCTAAAGCACCATTAGAAAGAATGCTTGAACTTGCTAAATAGGAGATGACTAAAAATGAGTAAAAAAACAGATGTTCTTATTGTAGGTACTGGATGTTCAGGATTATATTGTGCCCTTAAATTACCTGGAAACCTTAATATTCATATGATTACTAAATCATGTGTAGAAGAAAGTGATAGCTTTCTTGCCCAGGGTGGTATTTGTATGTTTAAGGATGAAAGTGATTATCATGCTTTCTTTAAAGATACACTAAGAGCTGGCCATTATGAAAATAATCCTCTTTCTGTAGAATTAATGATTAGAAGTTCTCGTGCTGTACTTGATGATTTATTATCATATGGTACTGATTTTGCTAGAGATGAAGAAGGAAACCTTAAATATACAAGGGAAGGTGCTCATTCTACTAACAGAATCCTTTATCATGAAGATATTACTGGTAAAGAAATCACTAGTAAGCTTTATGCAGAAGCCAAGACAAGAAAGAATATTACTATTGAAGAATATGTCACTTTGACTGATTTAATTGTTAAGAATGGTAAATGTGTTGGTGGTAAAGTGCGCAAGGGTAATGAAGAATATGATATCTATGCAGACTTTGTTGTACTTGCAACTGGTGGTATTGGTGGTAAATATAAGAATTCTACTAACTACCGTCATTTAACAGGTGATGCCATTGATCTTGCTAAGAAATACAATATTGAAACAGAACATTTGGATTATGTACAGATTCATCCAACAACTTTCTATAGTGATGATAATGAAAGACGTTTCCTTATTTCCGAAAGTGTCAGAGGTGAAGGTGCATTATTATATGATAAAAATGGTAATCGTTTCGTTAATGAATTATTACCTAGAGATGTTGTTTCTGAGGCAATTAAGAAACAGATGGAAAAAGATGGTACTGATTATGTCTTAGAAGATTTAAGACCTATTGGTGAAAAGGAACTAAAGGAGCATTTCCCTAATATTGTTCAGTACTGCTTAGATAAAGGCTATGATGTAACTAAAGAATGTATTCCAGTCGTACCAGCCCAGCATTATTTCATGGGTGGTGTAAAAGTCAATGAAAACAGTAAAACATCTATGCCTAACTTATACGCTGTAGGAGAAACAGCATGTAATGGTGTTCATGGAAAGAATAGACTTGCTAGTAACTCATTATTAGAAAGTTTAGTATTTGCTAAAAGAGCCGCAAAAGATATGACAAGAAAGTATGAGGCCCCAAGTATGTTTGATAAGACAACTTTAAAATTAAATGTAGACCCACTAATCCTTTCAGCTCTTCGTGAAGATATTACAAGTGAAGATGTTTCTACATGCAGTGTTATGAGAACTGCACAGTTAGGTGAAGTAGAATTAATTTGTAAAGAAAATGGTATTATTGCCGGTCTTCAAATTTTTGAAAGAACATTTAAATTATTAGATGAAGATGTAGATGTACATTTCTTTGCTCATGATGGTGATAAAGTACATAAAGGCGAATTATTGGCTAAAGTCACTGGTGACATGAGAACTCTTCTTGAAGGTGAAAGAACTGCTCTTAACTACTTACAGAGAATGTCAGGTATTGCCACTTATACTCGTAAGGTGGCTGATCTTCTTGAAGATACAGATATTAAGTTACTTGATACAAGAAAGACAACTCCAAATAACAGAATATTTGAAAAGTATGCTGTTAAAGTAGGTGGAGGAAGCAACCATAGATATAACTTAACAGATGGTGTTCTATTAAAGGATAATCATATCGGTGCAGCAGGAAGCGTCACTAAAGCTGTACAGATGGCAAGAGACTATGCTCCATCAGTAAGAAAGATTGAAGTAGAAGTAGAAACATTTGACATGGTGAAAGAAGCAGTTGCTGCAGGTGCTGATATTATCATGCTTGATAATATGAGTACTGAATTATTAAAGCAGTCTATTGATTATATTGATAAACGTGCTGAAATTGAAATTTCAGGTAATGTGACTGCAGAAAACATTAATAGAGTGAAAGATATGGGTGTTGATTTCATTTCTAGTGGTGCTTTAACACACTCTGCAAAGATTCTAGATCTATCATTAAAGAACCTTCATGCAATTAATGGGAGAGACTAAATGACTGGTAAAGAAAGAAGGGACTACATCCTTACAGAACTGATGGAAAGTGATACACCGATTTCTGCTTCTAATTTTGCGAAACGTCTTCAGGTTTCACGTCAGGTTATTGTGAATGATGTTGCACTTCTTCGCGCTAACAATCATGTTATAGAAGCAACCAATAAGGGATATATTATACGTCAGTCTGCAATGGTAGAAAGAGTTCTTAAAATGCAGCATACAGATGCAGATATAGAAAAAGAGTTAAATACTATAGTTGATTTAGGTGGCTATGTGAAAGATATCTTTGTCTATCATAAAGCTTATCATATTGTACGTGCACCTCTTAATATCGCATCACGTTTAGATGTAAAGAAATATCTAGATAATTTAAAATGTGGGAAATCTATCTCTTTAATGACAGTCACAAGTGGATATCATTATCATACTATCTGTGCTGAAACAGATGAGAGACTTGATGAAATACAAGATGCTTTATCAAAGCTTGGATATCTCGCAAAACTACAGGAATATGAACCTGTGGAATTCTAAAGGCCATCTTCATTGATGGCTTTTTTTATGTATAATGAGATGGAGGTGATGAACATGATTTATATAACAGGTGATACACATGGAAATCAATTTAAATGGCTTGAGCAGATAGATCCTATACTTAAAGAAGGGGATATAATTATAGTTTGTGGTGATTTTGGAATAGGCTTTTTCCAACAGAAGTATTCTTCTGAAGAATCATTCTATGATTTTATTAGTGAACAGCCTTATACTGTTTTATTTATTGATGGAAATCATGAAAACTTTAATCTACTTAATAGTTATCAAGTAGAATCATGGAATGGGGGATATGTCCATAAAATCAGACATAACCTTATTCATTTAATGCGCGGAGAAATCTATACAATAGAAGGAAAGACATTCTTTACCTTTGGTGGCGGTTATTCTATTGATCAGCCATTACGTAAAGAGAATGTTTCCTGGTGGCCACAAGAAATGCCAAGCAAGCAGGAATATGAGAATGGCTTACAACATCTAGATAGCGTAGATCATGTAGATTACATTATTACTCATACAGCACCTGATGAAACAGTCTATTTTCTATCAACTATTAAAAAATATCATATAAAAGGTGATGTCTATCAGGAATTTCCTCTAACGACTTATTTAAATGATGTACAAAAGAAAACAACCTATACTCATTGGTATTTTGGGCATTTTCATGTAGACAGAGAGTTATGGAGAAATCAGACAGCACTCTTTAATACAATATATGAATGTGAGTCTCATCGTATCATTAAACAATGGAATACATATGAATGTTAGCATCTAGACTTTGAAACTAGATGTATTGACATTAAATAATAGATATGTTAAACTTGCTGTACAAGAGGTGATTGATATGAAACGTACAAAGTTAGATGACCGTTTACTTCCTGATTATACACGTGGTGAAGAAATATTTAATATGGTGACTCATATAGTAGGGGCTGCATTTGGTATTGTAGCACTAGTATTATGTATTATATTTTCATGTTTACATCATAATGGATATGGTTTAGCATCTGGTATCGTTTATGGTGTCTCTATGATACTCTTATATACAATGAGTTCTATTTATCATGGTTTATCTCCTAATTTAAAGGCAAAGAAAGTATTCCAAATTATGGATCATTGCAGCATCTTTGTCTTGATTGCAGGAACCTACACACCAGTACTTTTATGTTCAGTTAGACAGGCAGATCCGTTCTGGGCATGGGTATTATTTGGTATTGTATGGGCAGTCACTATTTTAGGGATTACATTAAATGCCTATGATATCGAGAAGTTTGCGAAGTTCTCTATGGCCTGTTATTTAGTTCTAGGCTGGTGTATTGTCTTTAAGTTTAATTTACTTCCTGGTACTATTGGAATGAATGGTATCTATTTATTAGTTGCTGGAGGCGTGGCATATACAATCGGTACAATCTTCTATGGATTACAAGAAAAGATCCATTATATGCACTGTATCTGGCATCTATGGATCTTACTTGGTAGTGTTCTACACTTTCTATGCATCATCTTATATTGCATGTAACAGGCTTACGCCTGTTTTTCTTTTATATCTTTTAAAGACATGCTATAATCGTTGAGGAAAGGATGATTAAATGAAAAAAATAAATTTTAAATACGGTTTCTTATACTTGATCACATTTATTATTGTATTAGGTGGCGATTTAGTAACGAAACTTGTAGTCAACGAATCAATGCAGTTAGGCCAGAGCTATCAGGTCATTAAAAACTTTTTTTATTTCACTTATATTCATAATACAGGTGCCGCATGGGGTATGCTTTCAGGGCATTTCTTTATGTTCTATGCAATTTCTATTATTGCTGGTATTATGCTTATTTATTATTTCATCAAAAGTGATAAATCCCAGGTCTTATTAAGATTTGGAATTGTACTTATATTTAGTGGTATGCTAGGAAATCTATATGATCGTGTTGTTTTTCATTATGTAAGAGACTTTTTAGATTTCTTTGTATTTGGTTATGATTTTCCTATTTTCAATATTGCCGATATGGGTGTTGTAATAGGTGTTTTATTAATCATCTTAGATTTAGGAATTGGAGAATATAAACAATGGAAATACAATCAATTACACCAGAATTAGAAGAAAAAGGCTTGCGTTTAGATAAAGTAATCTTAAATCATATGCCTGATCGTTCACGTACTGAGATTCAGAAATGGATTAAAGCAGGACAGGTTATTGTTAATGATAATGTTGAAAAAGCTAACTATAAGGTAGAAGAAGAGGATGTCATCCAGGTCACTTTACCAGATCCTCAAAGTACTGAAATTAATCCTGAAAATATCCCATTAGATATTGTTTATGAAGATGAAGATGTGATTGTCGTCAATAAACCTACAGGTATGATTGTTCATCCATCAGCAGGTATTTATTCAGGAACACTTGTGAATGCATTACTCTATCATTGTCATGATTTATCAGCAATAAATGGTATTACACGTCCTGGTATTGTACATCGTATTGATAAGGAAACAAGTGGTTTATTAATGGTCGCAAAAAATGATAATGCCCATCGTTCATTATCTAAACAATTAGAAGAACATTCAGTTGTACGTCGTTATGTAGCACTCGTTCATGGTGTTATTAATCATAACGTAGGTCGTATTGAAGCACCTATTGGACGTGATAGCAAGGATCGTAAGAAGATGGCTGTCACTAGTAAGAATGCTAAGGATGCAATCACTAACTTTAAAGTATTAGAACGTTATGATGATATGACACTTATTGAATGTCGTCTAGAAACAGGTAGAACACATCAGATCCGTGTTCATATGCAATATATTGGTCATCCAGTTTATGGTGATCCTCAATATGGCTTTAGAAATGATGATAACACACATGGTCAGTATCTTCATGCTAAAGTATTAGGTTTTGTACATCCTAGAACCAATGAACATATGTATTTTGAAGCACCTTTACCTGATTTCTTTGAAGAAAAGATCAAAAAACTAGGAGGAGAATACAATGGATAAGCAGATCATTACATGGGATCAATATTTCATGGGAGTGGCTAAACTCTCTGCTTATCGTTCTAAAGATCCTAATACGCAGGTTGGCGCTTGTATAGTAAATAGTGATAATCGTATCGTAGGGGTAGGATACAATGGTCTTCCAAGAGGATGTGAAGATGATAAGTTCCCATGGACTGTAAGAGAAGGGGCTTTATATGATACAAAGTATCCTTATGTTGTACATGCTGAATTAAACGCAATACTTAACTGTACTCAGAAGTTGCAGGGTTGTCGTATCTATGTTTCTTTATTCCCATGTCATGAATGTACAAAAGCAATCATTCAGAGTGGTATCAAAGAAATTGTCTATGAAGATGAAAAATACAAAGGAACAGAAAGTGATAGAGCAGCTAAACGTATGTTAGATGTGGCTGGTGTTTCTTATCGTAAAGTTCCTGCATTTGAAGTAGAAATAAAAAAAGAGAATCAATAATGATTCTCTAGATGAAGAAGAAGGCCTATAGGCCTTCTTTTAATTTCTTTAATGCTCCCTTAACTCTCTTCGTATTAGTGAAATTCAACTTACATACTTTAGTAAGAATCTTATCACCATACTTGTGCGCAAGTTTAACAGCCACGATTTCGGCATTAGTGCCGGCCCCTCTAGCAAGGTTCATCTTTAAACTCTTTGTCATACTAGCAAAATATTGTAGATATGCATAACGAGAAATGATTTCTGCAGCTAATACTGCTAAATATTGTTCATCAGCATTGGTTTCAAAAATCATATCTTTTACGACAATAACTTCACTCTTTAAATAATTATAATAAGTCTTAGGTGAAACGAATTGATCAATAACTTTGAATTCAACACTCTTCTTCACTTTCTGAAGAACATTCACAACAGCCTGATTAAATAGGCGTGCACGAATATTTGCCTGGTTGATTCCACTATCAATCATCTTATTATAATGTGAGTTATCTAATACTAGTAGTGATGAAATGAGATGTCCTTTTAATAGTTTGGCGTAATTGATAATTTCCTGATTAGACAAATCATCGATATTATCAATATGCAGGTTTTTAATGATCTCAAGTGCTTCATCATCGGCATAGCATGCAACGACACAAAGCGGCCCAAGAAAATCAGCAGATCCTGTTTCTGCAGCACCAATATGTGGATGCATACATAAGTGATCTGAATTCTTTTCCTGCTCAATCTTTTTTGCTAAACTTCTAGACCAATGCTTTGCTTCATGCACCGCATTCTGTCCTAAAAAGCTTGCTTCATAATTCGATGTCACTTCGATGTCACAGCCAATAGCATGAGCTTTTAAAAGAAGGTTCTCGCTTTCGAATGGAACCATCTGACTGTCATAAAACTTCTTCATCTTGTTTAAAATGTTTTCATTAATCAAAAATTTAATTGGCTCCACTATATTCACCTCACATGTTTTATTTTATCATAAATTTCATTTTTTTGACAGTATAAATTTCATTTGTTATAATTAAGAACCGACAACGTCAAGGAGGTAAGTGTTATGAGTTTTCTTGATTTGATTCTTATCGCTTTTTTGTTATATATGTTTTTTAGTGGATATTCCAAAGGTTTTTTCTCTACATTATATGATTTATTAAGCTTTATCATCATGATGCTTTTTATCTATTTTAATGTAGAAACTATTTCTTCTATTATCCAGATTTATAAGCCGGTAGATGATCCTTTATCACAATTAGGTGGTTCAGTTATAAATATGTTGATAGTCTTTATTATCATGTTTGTTGTTCTAGAAATAATTCGCAGACTCATAGGCGTTCTTATTAAACCTTTAGTCAATCAATTGACTGATCATTTTGCACTCACTGCTTTTGTCAATCATTTATTAGGTGCGTTGATTCACGCATTAAAGGGTGTATTTATCTCCTTTATGGTCATGATGATGGTTATTATTCCCTTCTTTGGACCTGATATCTTAACTAATTCTAAAATAGGACATTTAATCATAGAAGATGTACCAATTATCTCACAAAAAGCAATCAATGAAGCAAGTGCTTATGGAAGCTTATTAAAGGGACAGCATACACTTCAATTAGAAGATAAAGATATATTAAAGAAGATGATTATCGCTAATAATCATGCCTATGACCATGGAATACTAGATGAGCATGATGCAACACAGTTTGTCTATACACAATTAGGCCCTGCTTTAATGAAACAGCAGGTCATTATACCTCATGAAGAAAAAATTCAATTTATCTCTTTATTAAATAAAACACCTTATACAGAAACAGAAAAGAATACAATATTAAATAATATAGGAAGTGAATAAAATGTTAGATAGTTATAAAGTCTTAGAATTTCCAAGAATTCTAAATAGTATTGCTGGCAGCTGCCGTACAGAGATTGCGAAGAAGAAAGTATTACAATTAGAAATGTATGATAATCTGGCTGATTTAAATGAAGAACAGAATCGTTTAGAAGAAGCCATGACTATTCATCGTATTATGGGTACTTTACCTCTTGCGCCACTTCATGATATCAGTGCATATCTTGCAAAAGCGAAGATGGATGGTATTTTAGCACCAGAAGAATTAATGGCTATTGATCATATGTTAGAAAATATCTTTCAGGTGACTTCTTACTTTAATGCTTATGAAGGAGAAATTATTCTCTTAAGAGACTTAGTAGAAGGCTTAGAAGGGGATAATGGGTTACATATAGAAATCAATAGATGCATTATGCCTGATGGCTCTATCAGTGATCATGCCAGTGAAACACTTTATCGTATTAGAAAAAGCATGCATGCATTAGAAGGACGTATTCGTCATTCTATGGAAGGGTATTTAAAGAGTGAAAAGAATTCATTAAGTATGGATACTCTCTCTAGCAAGAATGACCGTTTAGTTCTTGCAGTTAAAGCACCACATAAGAATGAAATCAAAGGCTTAGTACATGCCACAAGTGCTTCTGGGCAGACATTCTTTATTGAACCAGAAAGTGTTGTTCTCATGAACAATGAACTTAATGAATTAAAGAGTCAGGAACAGACTGAAATCAATAAAATCTTACAGAGTCTTACAAGACGTGTTAAGTATAACTATACAAGATTCTATTTTGATCAGGAGCTCATGTCTGAACTAGATTTTATTTTTGCGAAAGCACGTTTTGGCTGTGATTATGATTGCATTAAACCTGATATCAATGAATCAGGTGTTCTCTCTTTAAAACAGGCTAGACACCCACTTATTGATCAAGAAATAATTGTACCTAATGATATTATTATTGATGGTAAGATGTTGATGATTACTGGTTCTAATACCGGTGGTAAAACAGTTGCTTTAAAGACTGCTGGTTTACTTTCATTAATGGCTATTAGTGGTTTAGCCGTGCCAGCTATTTCAGCTTCTATTCCATTCTTTGATGCAGTCTATACCGATATTGGTGATGAACAATCTATTGAGCAATCTCTTTCAACATATTCATCACATATGAAAAAGCTTATTTATATCTTAGAACATGCAACATGTCGTTCTTTAATTCTTATTGATGAAATTGGCTCTGGTACAGATCCACAAGAAGGGGCATGTCTAGGAGAAGCTATTCTGGATACTTTATTAAGACGTGACTGCCGTATTGTTGCATCTACCCACTATGGTGAACTTAAGAGCTATGGGCAGTCAAGAGATGATATTACTCTGGCATCTGTTGGATTTGATGTAGAAACAATGCGTCCTACATATCGTTTAAAGCTTCATTCTATTGGTTCATCTTATGCCTTTGAGATTGCTGCTTCTTTAGGTCTTGATCATGAGATTATTGATCAAGCTTTACATAATAAAGAAGAACGTATGAGTGAAGCAGAAAAGTTAACTGAAAAACTGACTAAACAGAGTGCTGAATTAGATGAAAAAGAAGAAAGAATCAATACATTACTTGCTGACAATGAAAAGCTTCATAATCGTTATGAGCATCAGCTATCTGTTGCCACAAAACAAAAAGATCGTATTGTCGAAGAGGCACAGCAAGAAGCTAATAAGATGCTTGAAGAGGCTAAGAAAACAATTGATGAGTTAACTAAAGATATTATGAATCAAGGTGCTTTAAAGCCTCATCAGGTGACTGCAGCGAAACATGCATTAGATCAGCAGAAATATGAAAAGAAAGAAGTAGTCAAGGTACAGGATCATGTGTTTAAAAAGGGTGATCATGTTAAGCTTGATAAGATGAATAGAGAAGGGGATGTCCTAGAAGTTAAGAAGCATGAATTGCTTGTTGATTTAGGTGGTCTCCAAGCACGTGTTAAGGATACTGATGTAACATTCATGCATGGTGCTTCTAAGCCTCAGAAGGTTAAAAAAGCAGGCACAAGACAGCATATGAAAAAGACAGGGCATTACGAAGTCAATGTCATTGGTATGCGTTATGAAGAAGCGATGAATATTGTAGAAAAGTTCTTAGATGACGCTTTATTACTAGGTTATCCTTCAGTACGTATTGTTCATGGTATGGGTAAAGGTATTTTACGTAATGGTATAAGAAAGAAGCTAGACCATTTATCATATGTTAAGGAATATCGTGATGGTGGACCAAATGAGGGTGGTTTAGGTGTAACGGTAGTTAGCTTTGAATAAGAATCTAGACTATATTAAAAAGAAGCTTTCTCTGCTTCCTATGTCTCCTGGCTGTTACTTAATGAAGAATACAGACGGAAAAGTTATTTATGTAGGAAAGGCGCGAAAACTTAAAAATCGCGTCTCTTCTTATTTTACAGGAGCACATAACTACAAAACCACAAAATTAGTCGATCATATATGGGACTTTGACTATATCGTGACAGGCAGTGAAAAGGAAGCATTATTACTTGAAATTAACCTCATTAAAGACTATACACCTGAATACAACATCATGTTCATGGATAATACCTATTATCCTTATATTGAACTTACTGATGAAACCCATCCAAGACTTAAAATAGTAAGAAAAACTAAAAATAAAAAAAATAAGTACTTTGGTCCTTATCCTGATGCCACTGCTGCTAGAAATACTTTTAAATTATTAAATAAGCTTTACCCACTAAGAAAGTGTAATCATGTACCAGATAAACCATGCTTATATTATTCTTTACATCAATGTCTAGGTCCATGTATTAATGAAGTTGACAAGAGCCAATATGATGAAATTAGAAAAGAACTAATTTCTTTTATACATGGTAATACCAAATCCAAAATAGATGAACTCACTGAAAAGATGATGACAGCTAGTGAAAATCTTCAATTTGAACTTGCGAAAGAATATCGTGATCTCATTCGTTCTATAGAATATGTCACAGCTAAACAGAATGTCCAATTTGGAGACTATAAAGATAGAGATATCTTAGGCTATTTTATTGATAAAGGCTACATTAGTATACAGCTCTTCTTTATGCGTGAAGGTAAACTTCTCTATCATGATTTTAATTTAGAACCAGTAGGAGAAGATTTTGAAGAAGATCTCATTCGTTTCTTAGTTACTTATTATCAAACTCATCCAGAACCTTACGAACTGCTTATTCCTCAGGATGTTGATTTAGAACTATTAACTGAAATATTATCCTGTCATGTTCTTCAGCCACAAAGAGGAGATAAGAAATCTTTAGTAGAAATGGCTAATAAGAATGCGAAAGAAGCATTAGAAAAGAAATTCTTATTAAAAGAGAAAACAGATGAAAAAACAATTCTTCCTATTATTGAATTAGGTCAAAAACTAGGTATTGATACACCACACACGATTGAATTATACGATAACTCTAATATCCAGGGTGCTTATGCAGTCGCTGGTATGGTTGTATATAAAGATGGTGTGCCATCTAAAAAAGATTATCGTAAATATAAGATCAAGACAGTAGAAGGTCCTGATGATTATGCAAGTATGAAGGAAGTCATCTATAGACGTTATTATCGTTTACTTATGGAACAAAAAGAAATGGCTGATCTCATTATTGTCGATGGTGGACTAGGACAGATCAAAGTCGCCAAAGAAGTGATAAATAGTTTAAATCTCTCTGTACATATATGTGGTTTATCCAAGGATGATAAACATTCTACCGCAATGTTGCTAGATGAAAATGGGAACCAGGTTCCTATTGATACAAAGAGTCCTTTATTCTTCTTACTAACTCGTATGCAGGATGAAGTGCATCGCTATGCTATTTCATTCCACCGTCAGGTACGCTCTAAATCCTTATTTAGTTCTATATTAGATGAAGTAGAAGGAATAGGGGAAGCACGCAAGAAAAAACTTCTTAATCATTTTAAGAGTGTTAAAAAGATGAAGGAAGCATCACTGGAAGAACTAGAAGCAGTCATTCCTAAGAATACTGCAGCAAAGCTCTATGAAGTACTACATAAAGAATAATCTATACACTTTTTGCGATATACTATATAATTGACACTAGAGAGCAGGTGATTTAATGGAAAATAAGCGCAAGTATCTGTTTATTACAGTCATTGCATTATTTATCGTTTCATTCTATACAATTAACCTCCGATTTGATCCATTCTATCGTGTCAACGGCATCAATAACGATAATAGAATGATCATCGAAAAGTATTTAAGTAAAGAAGAGCAGAAATATCTTGTAGAAAACAGAATTCCTCTTTACCATTTTATGAAATATATCAAATATGATGATTTCTATCTTCCATATTATCAATATTATGAACTACTGGAAAAAACAGGGCGTTACTCTACAAATAAATCTATTCTACAAACAGGCAATGAATTAGCAACTAAACTCACTGGTACCTATAAAGGTGCATCTTATGATCAAGCAAAGAAACTTGTAGAACATGATTTAGAAGCAGGATATTTATATAATCAGAACTTTGATTTTGGTAAACTACAAATATATTATGAAATGAGACCTCTTTATGAAGATTATAGTTATGTAGATGATACAGAATACTATATTGAATTATTAAAGAATCGTGGACTAAATGATAAAATGATTCTTTCATTCTTCAAACAGGCATGTGCTAATTACTCTCGTTACGGTTTAACAACACTTATGACTCAGGCAAATAATCAAGATATGTTATTGATTCCTGATCCTTCAGCTCTTTTAACTACCTTAAGTGATCAAACTTATATAGGTGCTTATGTTCCTCATAATCTTGTCTTAATGTCAGATATTCATCGTTTAAAATATGCCATGTATTTAAATAATGACGCCTATGAAGCGCTAAAGAAGATGATTGATGCAATGCCTGATGAGATTGCGAATGATTTTTATGTCAAAGAAGCATATACAAGCTTTACTGACTTACAGTATTCCAATCCTAACCTTGCAGGTAAAGATGAAAGACAATTAGGTCATACAGTTTCTATTGCATCTAAGTCCATTGCCTATCAGGAATTTGAAACATCTGCCCTGTCACAATGGCTTGAAGCACATTCATATGAATATGGTTTTATATTACGTTATCCAAAACGTATGGCATCTTCTACAAATCATGTGTATGATGCACATTACTATCGCTATGTAGGTAAGAAGAATGCGAATAAGATTTACAAAGAAAATAGCTGTATTGAAGAATATAATCAGAAGGGGGCAGCTGAATGAAAAAAATTGTAATTATGTCAGATAACCATGGAGACATGAATATCTTAACAGATATTAAAGTTTTAGAAGATGATGCAGATTACTATATCCATTGTGGTGATAGTGAATCATATCAATTGCGTGATTTAGATGAATTTGTTGCAGTGAAAGGAAACAATGACTGGAGTCTTGATCTTCCACAAACTGCAAGATTAGATATTGAGGGAAGACATCTTCTGATTACTCATGGGCAGTTTTTTGGTTATTTTGATCGTGAAAAGAAAATGCTGGACTTTTTAAAGAAATATAATGGAGATGTTTTAATCTCAGGACATACACATATGCCTCTTGTAAAAGAGAAAAATGGTTTATGGCTTATTAATCCTGGCTCTACTTCATGGCCACGTGGTGGCAGCAAAAGATCTTATGCAGTGATGACTATTGATGGTACAAATGTAGATGTTAGAATTAAAACATTGGAATAATGATACAATTTATTAAATGGGATTGACTTTTTATATCTTCCTATTATAATGGGCATGTAAAGTCAAATATAAAGATAGAGGAAGCGATGCATCAGAGTAGTATGAGGAGTCGGCAGACTAAGAATCATATGAAAGGTAATCATCGCCGAAAGAAGATAAGCGGCAGCTTATAGTCTTGGGGATTCAGGAAATACCTGTCTCACTCCTTCATGATGAAGAGGCGTTATCTAATCGTTAAAAGCTATATGATAACGTATAGCTTTTTTTCTATTTTTATATAGAAAGGGGAATATTTATGAAAAAGACTTTAATTACGCTTGCAACAGCAGCGCTTGTATTATCAGGATGTGGATCATCTACTAAGGATGACAACACTTTTACAGTAGGGATGGAAGCAGCTTACCAGCCATTTAACTGGCAGACTTCTAAGAAAACAGATACTGCAGTACAGTTAGATGGCGGTGCAGGTTATGCAGATGGATATGATGTTGTCGTTGCCAGCAAAATTGCTAAAAAATTAGGAAAGAAACTTGTAGTAAAGAAGATTGCATGGGATGGTTTACAGCCAGCTGTAGAATCTGGTGAAATTGATGCAATTATCGCAGGTATGACTGCTGATAAGAAACGTGAAAAGGGATTAGATTTCACTACACCTTATTATCAGAGTGAAATGGTTATGATTGTAAGAAAGAATAGTGCCATGACTTCATTCAATGATATCCAGCAGTTCTCAGGCTATAAGGTAACAGGTCAGAAGAATACTAACTATGATACAATCATTGATCAGATTAATGGTGTAAAACATCAGACACCTAAATCAACTTACCCAGAATTAGTTGTTGCTTTACAGCAGGGTGATACAGATGGTATTACTGCTGAATTACCAGTTGCAAATGGTATCGTACAGGCTAACCCAGATTTATCAATCGTTAAGTTTGCAGATGGCCATAACTTTAATGTAGATACTGCAGTATCAATTGGATTAAAGAATAATACACGTAAGACTGCTGAATTCAAGAAGATTCAGAAGGCTTTAGATTCTATTTCACAAGAAGAAAGATTAAAAATCATGGAAGATGCTGTTAAGAGAGCACCTACTGAAAAATAGGAGATAAAATGAAAATAGATTTTCAATATGCATGGAGTCAGTTAATTAATAACTGGCCTCTATTCTGGTATGGTATTAAGATGACAATCGCTTTTGCGGTTGTTGGTACATTAGCTGGTTTAATTATTGGTTTAATTATTGGTGCCATTCGTTGTGTACCATTAGATCCACTAGATAAACCAGTGACAAGATTATTTAAACGTTTAGGACGTTTTATCACAGGCTTTTATGTATGGGTATTCCGTGGAACACCTATGATGGTTCAGGCCGTATTCCTTTATTACTTATTCAAACCAGTATTACATTGGAATAACTTTACAGCTGGTATGGTAATTATCTCAGTGAATACAGCTGCTTATATGGCTGAAATCATTCGTAGTGGGATTCAATCTATTGATCCAGGACAGATGGAAGCAGCTAAGTCTTTAGGTATGACAAATACTCAGACTATGATTTCTATCATCTTCCCACAGGCTATTAAAAATACATTCCCATCACTTGGTAACCAGTTTATCGTTAATATTAAGGATAGCTGTATGTTAAATGCGATTTCAGTTGTTGAATTATTCTTCCAGGCACAATCAGTGGCTGGTACTAATATGAGATATATTGAAGTATATCTTGTTGTTGCACTTATTTATTTAACTCTTACAACAGTTGCAACATTTGTACTTAATTACATTGAAAAGAGAATCAATAAGACAAACACAGTCACTATTAAGGATAACTGTGCTTAAGGAGGAAAGAAATGGATACAGTAATTGAAATTAAACATTTAGAAAAACATTTTGGTGACCTCCGTGTTCTTAACGATATTGATTTCACTATCGAACGTGGTAAGGTAGTTACTATTATTGGTTCAAGTGGTTCTGGAAAAAGTACATTACTAAGATGTATCAACCTTCTTGAAGTACCTGATGCAGGAGAAATTCTATTCAATGGTCAAAATATCCTTAAAGGTGATTTAGATGCTTCTACATATCGTAGTAAAGTAGGCATGGTATTCCAGAACTTTAACTTATTTAGTAATAAGACAGTTTTAGAAAACTGTATGATTGGACAGATCAAAGTATTAAAGAAATCTAAAGAAGAAGCCCGCGCTGAAGCAATGAAACAGTTAAAAGCTGTTGGTATGGATAAATTTGCAGATGCTTCTAGTACAAAGCTTTCTGGTGGTCAGAAACAGCGTGTTGCGATTGCAAGAGCTTTATGTATGAAGCCAGAAGTCCTTCTATTTGATGAACCTACAAGTGCCTTAGACCCTGAAATGGTAGGGGATGTATTAGATGTTATGAAGGAACTTGCGAAAGAAGGTTTAACAATGGCTGTCGTAACTCATGAAATGCAGTTTGCTAGAGAAGTTAGTGATGTTGTATGTTTTATGGATCAGGGCGTTATTGCTGAAATGGGTACTCCCGAAGAAGTATTTGAACATCCAAAAACAGAACGTGCTAAACAGTTCTTATCACGTTATTCTAACAGATAAAATATTGACTCAAGAGATAGCATAAAAGCTGTCTCTTTTCTTATATAAAAAAACTGGTAAAGAAATATCCTTACCAGCGATAAATAAAATAAAAAACCTCGGATAACCCGAGGTAATTAACAGATGGCGTCCACGAGGGGATTCGAACCCATGACCGCACGCTTAGAAGGCGTG
>OLOZ01000256.1_pt1 | contig 56005 bp, 37 predicted proteins | sample 1673021 | NCBI WGS metagenome assembly OLOZ01 (sample SAMEA3136747, study PRJEB25190) | human gut metagenome | biome: human gut; feature: human-associated habitat; material: faeces | place: Austria | collected 2013 | reverse complement strand
CGACATCGGCGGCGGCGCCTCCATCATGGGCACCCTGTCCGGCGGCGGCAAGCTCCGCAACTCCATCGGCGAGCACTCCCTGCTCGGCGCCAACGCCGGCATCGGCATCTCGCTCGGCAACAACTGCGTCGTCGAAGCAGGCCTGTACGTCACCGCCGGTACCAAGATCACCGTCTGGGACAAGGCCAAAGCCGCCGCCGGCGAACCGCTGGACGTCGTCAAGGGCGCCGATCTGAGCGGCAAAGACAACATCCTCTTCATCCGCAACTCCGTCAACGGCCGCATTGAGGCCCGCTACCGGAAGACGGGGATTGAGCTCAACGCCAAACTGCACAAAAACTGATTGTGCGCTGGCGGAGCGTCCTCTGCGTTATTCCTCGGGCGACGCGTTTCAGTGCATATGGTTCTTCCGCCCCGGCGGCGAGGCGGAAGAACTTGCTCCGCGCGTTTCCGACCCGAGTGCAATGCCGCGTGTACAACGCCCGCGAAATGCCATAATGCGGACGTTGTCCCGCATAATCGCGGGAAACAGCACACATACCCGTTGCCGCGAGTCACGGGTATTCCCGAAAACGCTGGAATTCCAACGAAACGCAGCAAGGCAAGTAGGGTCTCTAGGGAAATCGTTTGTACAACTTATGCATTTGACCGAAATGCATAAGTTGTACAAACGAGTCTGCAAACACAACGGCGTCGACGAACCGTCGACCAATCATCTCCGGAATACGGAGTAGTCGCCCAGCGCCACGGCAGGCTTCATCTCGGCGTAGTCGTGGTAGTCGATGCAGGCGTTCATGTACTCGTTGTGCTTGATGTCCAACGGATTCTCACTCTCCTTGAACACTTCGACAGCCTTATCATTGTCGTCGTAGATCACGTACACGTATCCGTACAGTCCGTCCGATTCCTCGTGCAGGAACCATGACTCGATATGCGCGCCCTCAGCCGGCATCGTCGCATTCGCTTCGGCCAAGTGATCGTTCAGATATCGGAACCATTCGCGGGCCAAATCCTCTTTGCCCGGCTTGATGCGGAACCTGTCCAACGAGGTATACATGCTCACCCCTTGTCTCATCATGCATGACATGGTCATTGTACAGGAGGGACATGTATGGCAGCGAATGACGACCATCAGTAAACACTGCGAAAATGCCACATGTAACTCGCGAAAGCTGAATCGAATCCGGCACGACACGCCCAAAATGTGGATAACTCGGCAGCCTTCGACCACATTGTCCGTTCCGCTGGACAAAGAGTGTCTCCGTCGCATAGATTGCCATCAAGGATGATCCGCCGTCGCCAGACAATTCGCGGCAACGAACCACCAGGAGGAACAATGACGTCCGCAAATCAGCCACACTATGAGGATTCGCCGCCGGTCACCGTGCAGTCCGCGCCGACCATGCCGACTGCGACATCGGCCCAATATTGCTCCTCATCGCATAATGCCTTGCGCACGCTCGGCTTTGCGCTGCTGGCGGCCGGCACAGTATCGGCACTGGCCGCAATCGCATGTTATATGTATCTCAATCGCGGCGTCTACAATCCTGCAGACGCCATCCTGCTGCTGGTTGAAGGCGTCGCGGCGTTGGCCTGCGTACCGCTGCTGGCGGCCGGCGTGGTCACTTCCGTCGTTGCATGGAAGAAACGCGATAAGTAAGAACAGCGGGGGCGCGAATTGGCGTTGGACCACCCCCAGTCGCTACGCGACAGCCCCCGCCAGCGGGGGGCGACAGTAGGATGACAGCGCTACGCGACAGGCCGATTGGGTACGCTAGTCGGCGGCTTCCAGACCAGTTGAGGCATGCCTGGCGCGCATAAGTTCCAGTGCATGGGCAAGATCGGCCGGGTAGTGGGATTCGACCGACGTCCAGAGATGGGTGCGGGGGTGGCGAAACTCCAGCTTCATCGCATGCAACCACTGCCGGTCCAGGCCGAGCTCCCCGGCCAGCACCGGATTGGCCCCATACATCGGGTCTCCGACCAGAGGATGCCCGATCGAAGAGAAATGCACGCGAATCTGATGCGTGCGTCCGGTTTCGAGATTCACCGAAACCAGCGTCGCCTCGCCGAATCGGTCCAGCACGTCCCAATGCGTGACCGCCGGCTTGCCCGACGGCGTGACGCAGAAGCGGAAGTCCGACACCTTGGCGCGGCCGATGGGCGCTTCGATGGTGGCCTTGTCCTCCTTGAGGTTGCCCTGGACCATCGCATGATAGGTCTTGACCACCTCATGCTCGGAGAACTGCCGCCGCATCTCCTTGTACGCCAGCTCTGACTTGCACACCAGCATCAGGCCGGACGTGCCCACATCCAACCGCGACACGATGCCCTGCCGCCCGGGAGCTCCGTATGAGGTGATGCGCACGCCGCGTTTGAGCAGGCTGCCCAATACGGTGGGGCCTGTCCATCCGGCCGAAGCATGTGCAGCGACGCCCACGGGCTTGTCGACCACGACGACATCGTCATCCTCATACACGATGGCCATGTCGAGACACACCGGTTCCGGCTCATGCCGTTCTTCGGCGATGTCGAATTCGACGGTCTCCCCATACAGCAGCGTGCCCGACTTGGCGATCGCACGATTCAGCACGCGGGCTTGGCCGGATTCGATAAGATCCGCCGCTTTGGCACGCGAGATGCCCAGCATCTTGGAAACCGCCACGTCGAATCGTGACCCCACCAATGCGTCGGGCGCCGGAACGAGACGGCTCATGAAGCGCTCCTCTCCGAGTCATCAGGCTGACGGCTCGAAACGGTCACCTCCGTCCGGGATGAGCCGGACGATGCATCCTGCACCATCGCTGACGAGTCCTGCGATTCGTCCGCCGTGCCGTCTGACTCCCCGTCACGCGCCACGTCACCGGCATCCTCCCCCAGATGCTCAATCCGATCGAGGTCCTTGCGACTGAACGGCACATCCAGCACAATCAGCACCACGACGCCGATGCCGGCCATCACCAGATAGATATCGGCGACATTGCCCACGGACCAACCATAATTCAGGAAATCAACGACCTTGCCATTGAGGAACCCGTCCGCATAGGCCACGCGATCGATCAGATTGCCGAACGCTCCGGCGAACGCGAACGCGAACATCACCGTCCAGCGCATCGATATCGTGCGTGCCGCCAGCACCGCCATCACCACGCACGCCACCACGGCGAGCAGCGAAATCAGCCATGTGCTTCCCGATCCGAGACCGAGCGATGCACCCGGATTATGAACCAGCGTCAACGAAAGCAGGCCCGGGATCAGCGGCACTGTACGCCCGTCGCCCAACGCCTGCTGCGCCCACATCTTGGTGAGCTGATCGATGCCCAGCGCCACGGCCGCCACACATGCAAAGACGGCTACGCGAACACGCAGCCGTCCTTGGATATCCTTCATCGACTATTCCGCCTGCTTGCCGATCTGGCTGTAGTTGTTCGTATCGGACACCTGACGAGACAGCTGGCCGAGGAACTCGGTCAGACGCGCACGGTATTCGGCTTCGAACTGCTTGAGGCCCTGAATGTTGCCCTCGATGACCTTGGACTGGGTGGTGAGCTTGTCACGCACCTGCTGCGCATACTCATCGGCGTTGGAGCGGGTCTTGCTGTCGTACTCGCCGGCGCGACGACGCACCTCGTCCTCATAGTTGTCGGCCTGCTGCTGCGTGTTCTCGCGGTACGTGTCGGCATCCTGACGGGTCTTCACCGAGTAGGCGTCGGCGTCGGAACGAGTGCGCTCCGAGTACGCGTCGGCATCGGAATGAACCTGCTTGTTGTACTCATCGGCCTCGGTACGGGTACGGGACGAGTAGTCGTTGGCCTTGGTGACCAGCTCGTTGTACTTGTTCTGGCTGGCCTCGGTGATTTCCTTCGCCTTGGCCTTGCCCTTGTCGACGTACTGGTCGTGCAGCTGCATGGCCAGCGTCAGCATGGCGGTGGCGCGCTCGGGCTCGCTGCTGGCAGCGGCGGCGGCACCAGCGATCTTCTGCAGGCTGCCGGTCTCCGTGCTCGGCTCGACCTTGGCGACCTGCTCGCGCAGCTGGTTCTCGCGCTGCTTGGACTCCTCCAGCTGACGAGCCAGATCGGAGGCCTGCGCGGCCTGCTGCTGCAACGCATCGAGGTGCTTCTTGGCATCGTTGAGCTGCTGCTGGTAGGAGGCGGCCTGCTGCTGCGCTTCCTGCAGACGTCCGCTCATGTCCCTGGCGCTGACGCGGTACTGGTCGCGCTCGTTCTGCACCGCGGCGAGCTGCGCGGCGACATCGGCCTTGCCGGAGGCCTGGGCGGCCTGCGCGGTCAGCTGGTCGATCTGGCCGCTGAGGCGATCCACCTGATCCTTGAGCTGCTCGTTCTGCTGGGACAGCGCGCGGTTGCTCTCCTCGGCTTCGGTGAGTTTCGCCGCAGCCACCTGAGCCGCCTGATCGTCCTTGCTGGCGACGGGCGCCGCGGACTTGAGCTGCTCGTTTTCGCTCTGCAGTGACTGTACCTGCGCAGTCAACTCGGAAATCTTGGAGTTGAGCTTGGCGACGTCGGGAGGAAGGGACTGCGTCGCCTGGCCACTTGCAACGGCCTGCTTGCCAAGCGCCTCGACGGTTTCCGTCACCTGATCGAGAAAATCGTCAACCTCGTCGACATCATAGCCTTCCTTGAAACGCACGGTCTGGAAGGTATGCTCCCGTATATCTTTAGGCGTCAAAAGAGCCATAAAACTTACACCTCGCTTTGGGCACGATGCCTCGCTGTGTTGGTATCACCTTCCGATGCTAGCACGAACCCTGAAAGAACTCTCACCGTATGCGTGATTACGGCGCGATTTACACCAATATTCTCAAGGCGACAAGTGCGGTGTACAGCACGATGAAGCTGACGTCCATCGCTATAGGCCCCATCGGTATGGGCCGGATGTAGCGTCGCAGCCAGCGCAACGGCGGCTCGGTGAGCTGGTAGACGACATTGATCAGCGATGCGACGACGCCCTTGGGATACCAACGCGGCGCAAGCACCGACACCCAATCCAGGATCATACGGACGAACAGCACCGTGATATAAGCGTCGATAATCCAGTCAATCACCAGACGCACTATTGTGAACACCATGCCTTCCAGCCTATCAAAACGGCATACAGCTTCATTGCCGTCAGCTGAACGTCAACTGGGCATTACCGCCGCCGCTGTCATGACGACGAATCGTCTACAGCCGCCAATCCGGCCGACCGCCCGCAGATCAGTCGGCGAACAGGTCGTGCGCCGAGGACGGCGCCTGCGGCTCCTCCACCTTGATGTTCACCTGGGCTGGGCTGAGCAGGAACACGCGTGGAGTGACACGCTCGATGGACCCGCGCACGCCGAAGACGACGCCCGCGGAAAAGTCCACGATGCGGTACGCCACGGCCTCAGAGACACCGGTCAGGTTGAGCACGACGGGCACGCCGTCGCGGATAGCACGCCCCACCAGCTGCGCGTCCTCGTAGGACTTCGGATGAATCGTGGTGATGCGGCTCACGCGACCCTGGAACGGATTCGACTCACGGCTGGGCGCGGATGTCGGCGACGATGGCGCAGCCTGGGACACCGGAGTGACCGAATGATCGTCGTCGAATCCGGGATCCTCATCCTGGATGTCCATCGGCTCGTCGTCTTCGGCAACATCCGCCATGCCCAGATACTGCATCGCGTTCTTCATAAACCCAGCCATGACTGTTCAGTTCCTTTCGGCTCAGCGCAGAAAATCAGGGATATCGAGGTCGCCCAGGTCACCGGAGGAGACGATATCGTGCTCGGAGGTCTCGTCATCGATCGGCATCGAAGCGGGGCCGCCCTTGCGCAGCGCGAAATCCGGCACCTGACGCGCCGCCGGATTGGTGGTGGTCATGGGCGTGTTCGCGGATGGCTGCGTGCGCACGGGGATGCTCGGCGCGACCGGCTGCTGCTGGTCGTGCGAGTGCGTCGGCGTGACGGGGTCTGTGGTGTGGGAAGCCGGGATGGATGCGGCGGTCGTGGCGCCCTTCATCGAGGGTACGTTGGTGTTCTTGGAATCGGCGTCGAAACCGGCCGCGATGACCGTGACGCGGACCTCGTCGCCGTAGGCGTCGTCGAGCGCGAGACCCCAGATGATCTGGGCTTCGGGGTGGATGGCCTTGCGCACCAGCTCGGTGGCCGCAGAGGCCTCCTGCAGCTTGAGGTCGGTCGGGCCGGCGATGTTGATGAGGGCTCCGTGAGCCCCTTCGACGCTGGATTCCAGCAGCGGCGAGCTGATGGCGATCTCGGCGGCCTGCGTGGCGCGGTCCTCGCCCCGCGCGGAGCCGATGCCGAACAGCGCGGTGCCGGCGCCGCGAAGGATGGCGGTGACGTCGGAGAAGTCGACATGGATGTACGAGTTCATCGTGATCAGGTCGGTGATGCCCTGCACACCGGCGAGCAGCGCCGAATCGGCGGTCTTGAAGGCGTCGACGATGCCGATCGTGCGGTCGGACAGCTCAAGCAGCCGGTCGTTGGGGATGACGATCAGGGCGTCGACCTCCTTGCGCAGGTTCTCGATGCCCAGATCGGCGGAGGCGGAACGCTGCGGTCCCTCGAACGTGAACGGCCGGGTGACCACGGCGATGGTCAGCGCCCCCTGCTGATGCGCCGCGCGGGCGACGATGGGGCTCGCGCCGGTGCCGGTGCCGCCGCCCTCGCCACAGGTCACGAAGACCATGTCGGCGCCCTTGAGCGCCTCCTCGATGTCGGACTGGTGATCCTGCGCGGCCTTGCTGCCCCGCTCGGGATCGGCGCCGGCACCCAATCCACGGCTTGAAGCGTCATTCAACGAGATCTTCACATCGGCGTCGGAGCGCAGCAAATCCTTGGCATCGGTGTTGATGGCCACGAACTGCACGTTCTGCAGGCCTTCGGCGATCATGCGGTTGACGGCATTACCGCCGGCTCCACCGACACCGACGACTTTGATGTTGGTCCTGTCGTTGAAATTGTCAGTCTGGGCAATCTCGCTCACCATTGTCTCCTGTCACTCACGGTTACGCATAACTCTATCGCAGAACCATTGATTATAAAGCTATTTTCTCGGCGTGTATCAACGTTTTTCCATCTCATTTGCACAAAACGACACACCATGGCCGCATTCGGCCCATGACCCGGATGCCGTCTCAGTATCCGGCGTCCATCGGATCGTCGCCGAACAGCGTCTCGCGCTCCTCGTGCGTGGTGACCCGAGAGTCGAGCCAACCGTACGGCAGATGCACTTTTTTTGCAAAGCGAACACGGCCGCGCGGCTTGTCCTTCACCCGTTCGGGGAAGGTGATGGCGGGATCGAGACGCGAGGTCTCGCGCTCCACGTCGGCGAGGTTCTCGCACTCCATGAACGCCCTGCGCGTCGTCCCTCCGACGGGGAATCCCTTGAGATACCAGGCGATGTGCTTGCGCAGGTCGTGCACGGCCATGCGCTCGTCACCGTCATAGAACTCGACGAGCAGCCGGGCGTGGCGCATGATCACGTCGCATACGGCCCCCAGCGTAGGGTTGACGCGCTTGTCGCTGCCCGCGAAGGCGTTCCTGATATCGGCGAACAGCCACGGCCGGCCCTGGCATCCGCGCCCGATGGCGACCCCGGCGCATCCCGTCTCGCGAACCATCTCCAGGGCGTCGTCGGCGCCCCAGATGTCGCCGTTGCCGAACACCGGGATGTCCAGCGCGCCGACCAGTTCGCCTATGCGGCTCCAGTCCGAATGGCCGCCATAGTATTCCGCCGTGGTGCGGGCGTGCAGCGTGACGGCCGCGCACCCCTCCTCCTGCGCGATGTGGCCGGCTTCCATGAACGTCTCATGGCTGTGATCGATGCCGACGCGGATCTTGGCGGTAACGGGGATGTTCGCCGTCGAGCACACCTTCACCACGCGCTGAATGATCTCGCGGAACAGGTCGGTCTTCCACGGCAGCGCGGACCCGCCGCCACGACGGGTGACCTTGGGAACCGGGCAGCCGAAGTTCAGGTCCACATGGTCGGCCATGTCCTCATCGACGACGATGCGCGCGGCCTGCTCGACGATGGCCGGGTTCACGCCATACAGCTGCAGCGACCGGATGCGCTCGCTCGGCGCGAACCGGCACAGGCGCAGCGCCTTCGGATTGCGGGCGACCAACGCGCGCGCCGTAATCATCTCGGCCACGTACAGGCCGTCCGGGCCGTATTCCTCACACAGCACGCGGAACGGCCAGTTCGTGACGCCCGCCATCGGGGAGAGCACCACCGGCGTCGGCACGTGGATCGGCCCGAGATCGACTGGTGCCATCGTGACCGGTTCCTTCCCGGCCGGTGCGTCGGTGCGCGGGTCGAGCACGTCGGTCTCATGCGCGTCGACGGCGATGGTCTGTTCAACGGTGTCTGTCACAGCTCTCCCCCACGAATCGGCACGGCTCATGCCATACATGTCTTGAATGTACAAGAGCCCCCTTGGTGAAAAGGGGGCTGTCCGAATGATGTTCAGCACCCGGCCCGGTGTGGTCGGGCCGGATATCGATCAGTACAGGCCACCGGCCTCGGCGACCTTGACCGGGGCGGACTCGTCCACGCCGGTCTCCTTGGCGACGTCGGTGCCGCCGTCGGCGGCCTTGGTGCCGGTGATGCTGACGGGGCCCTCGGGGTAGCGCACGCGCTTCTCGGACACGCGGGCGGCCACGTAGTCGGCGACCTTGTCGAGCGCGACGCGCTCCTGCTGCATCGTGTCACGTTCGCGGATGGTGACGGCCTGGTCGTCGATCGTGTCGAAATCGACGGTGATGCACAGTGGCGTTCCGATCTCGTCCTCACGACGGTAACGGCGGCCGATGGCACCGGCCTCGTCGTAGTCGATCATCCACTCGTGCTGACGCAGGTCGGCGGCCAGATCGTGGGCGATGGACTGCAGCTCGGGCTTCTTGCTCAGCGGCAGCACGGCGGCCTTGACCGGAGCAAGACGCGGGTCGAGACGCAGCACGGTGCGCTTGTCGACGCCGCCCTTGGTGTTCGGCGCCTCGTCGACGTCGTAGGCGTCAACGAGGAACGCCATCAGGGAACGGGTCAGGCCGGCGGCCGGCTCGATGACGTACGGCACGAACTTCTCGCCGGTGGCCTGGTTGAAGTAGCTCAGGTCCTCGCCGGAGTGCTTGGAATGCGCGCTCAGGTCGTAGTTGGTGCGGTTGGAGATGCCTTCGAGCTCACCCCAGTCGGAGCCCTGGAAACCGAACTTGTATTCGATGTCGACCGTGCGCTTCGAGTAGTGGGAGAGCTTCTCCTTCGGGTGCTCGTAGTGACGCAGGTTCTCGGGGTTGATGCCCAGGTCGGTGTACCAGCGGGTGCGGGTGTCGATCCAGTACTGGTGCCATTCCTCGTCGGTGCCGGGCACCACGAAGAACTCCATCTCCATCTGCTCGAACTCACGGGTGCGGAAGATGAAGTTGCCGGGCGTGATCTCGTTGCGGAAGGACTTGCCCATGTTGGCGATGCCGAACGGCGGCTTGGAACGCGAGGAGGTCATCACGTTCTTGAAGTCGACGAAGATGCCCTGCGCGGTCTCGGGGCGCAGGTAGTGCAGGCTGTTCTCGTCCTCGACCGGCCCGAGGTGGGTGCGCAGCATCATGTTGAAGTCACGCGGTTCGGTCCACTCGCCGCGGGTGCCGCACTCGGGGCAGACGATGTCCTTGAGACCGTTCTCGGGCAGCTTGTCGCCGTGCTTTTCGGCGTAGGACTCCTCCAGCTTGTCGGAACGCTGGCGCTTGTGGCACTTGAGGCATTCGATCAGCGGATCGTTGAACACTGAGACGTGACCCGAAGCGACCCATACGGCCGGCGGCAGGATGATGGATGTGTCCACGCCCACCACGTCGCCGCGGGTGACGACCATGGAGCGCCACCATTCGCGCTTGATATTGTCTTTCAGGGCGACGCCGAGGGGGCCGTAATCCCATGCGGAACGGGTGCCGCCATAGATTTCGCCGGCGGGGAACACGAATCCGCGCCGCTTGGCGAGGGATACGACTTCATCGAGTTTAGAAACAGCCACAATGCACCTTCTGGTTTGAACGGTTTGGGGACTTAGTATGCTCGCACGAGTCTAACGGCAGACGGTGACAGCCTGCCGCCTTGTTCGGCAGCATCCAACCTGCGGATATGCGGGTGCCCCGCCGGCATGATCGTCGACGGGGCACCCGGGGAGACTCGCGAGAGTCTCGTGGGGGTCAGGAGCGCTTGCGGCGCAACGCCATGACGCCGGCACCGACCGCCAGCATCGCGGCCGCGACGGAGGCGATGATGGCGACGGATGCGCCGGTCTTGCTCAGTGCGCTGCCATCGATGATGGCGATGATGCGGCCGGGCTTCTCCTTGAGCGCGGCGCGGGCGTCGTTGAGCATCGACAGCGCGTTGTCGATGTCGAACTGCGTGGAGTTGGCGTTGCCGATGACGGCCTTGGCATGCGCCAGGGCGGTCTCGAACGCCTTCCACGAGTCGGCCGTGTACTTCGACCCGTCCAGCTTCTCGGCCTCGATCGCCTTGATCTTCTTGTCCAGCTCGGACTTGCTGACGGGGGCGGGTTCGGGCGTCTTCTCGGTCAGCCCGGCGTAGGCGTCGGTCAGCGCCTTGAGCGCGTTATCGACGTCCTGCTGGGTGGCGGAATCATCCGCGATGACGGCCTTGGCATGCGCCATGGCGTCCGCGAAGGTCTTCCACGAGTCGGCCGTGTACTTGGACGAATCGGGGTTCTTGGCCTCGATCGCCTTGATGGCCTTGTCCAGATCCGTCTTGCTGACGGTCGGGGCGGGCTGCGAGACGGTGATGTCGATGACCGCGGACTTGCCCTGGTAGGTGACGGTGACGGTCTTGTCGGTGACCTTGAGCTTCGCGTCGAGCGCAGGCTTGAACGTGAAGTCGCCGGCCGTCTGCGTGTTCCAGGTCACGGTGCCGGTGCTGTCGTCGTCATAGTTGAGCTGCAGCACCAGTCCTGCCGGGTCGAACTTGTCGTCGACCACATAGGTCAGCTTGGAAGGCTTGGTCTTGACGCTCACCGAGGTCAGCGTCGGTTTCGGCGCCGGGGCGTCCTTCAGTTCGATGGTGAACGTCTTGGCGACGGTGCCGGAGTACTTGTCGATGCCGCGCACGGTCACCGTGGCCTTGCCGACGGCGGTGTTGCCCGCGTAGTCGAGCAGGTAGTCCACGCCGTAGCGCAGCGTGGCGTCGCCCAACGTCACCGTCACGTCCTTCGTGGCGAAGGTGGCGGGATGGTCGGCGTCCACCCGGTCGACGGTCAGCTTGGCGGGCACGGTCACGGTCGCGCCGCTGATGTCGGTGGTGTCGACGGCCTTGCGCAGGCGGATTTCGGAGGCGGACATGAACTTGTCGTTGCCGGAATCCGCATAGGTGTGGACGGCCTTGAGCCGCACGTGCTTGGTGGTCACCGGCTGATTGAACTCGGCGAGCTTCCAGCCGTAATCGGTGGTCCATGTGCCGGAGCCCGCGTCGGTCCAGTTGGTGCCGTCATCGCTGACCTGAACCTTGTATTCGGTGACGGAGCCGTTCTTGCTGCCCGCGGGGCGCGGCAGGTAGCGCAGCGCGTCGAGCTTGGTGGGTTTCTGGAGCTCGAAGGCGATCCACAGGTCGTTCACGGTGGTGGGCGTCCAGTTGGAATGCCAGTACGTGCTGGTGTTGCCGTCGACCGCGAATTTCTTCGGGCCTTCGGTCGCGGTGCCGGACGTCTGTTCGCTGCCCACGGTGACCGTCATGTCGGCGGCCGGGTAGTCGCGTTCATCGGAGTCTGCGGGGAATTCCTGCTCCGTGCCCAGGTTGATGGTGAAGGTCTTGCGCGTGACGTGGTCCTCGGACTCGGTGATCACGCGGATCACGTTGTCGTGCGCGGGCAGCACGGTGACGCTGGCGTTGCCTTCGCCCTCGGCTTTGACGTCCGCGATGATCGCGGGCGTGTTGTAGGAGCCGGCGGCGAGCACGGAGTCGGAGACCTTCGTGCCGTTCACTGTCAGCGACGAGAGCGCGGCGGACGTGTTCGTGACGAACTTGCTGGTCGCGGTCTTCAGCTCGATCTCGGTCAGGCCGGCGCAGACCACGCCGCTGGGGGTTGTGGTGTCGGCGTTGGTGACCGTGACCTTGACGAACGTGGCTCCCACCGGAGCGAAGTCATAGGTGTACGGCTTGACTCGGTCGGACGACTCCTGGGCCGCGATGGTCTCCGTGGCAGCGAGATCCGTCCAGTTCTTGCCGTCCGCGGAGATCTGGATCTTCGTCTTGCCGGCGTCGGGGAACCTCACCGCGTTGCTGTCGCGGAAGAAGTACATGACAATCTGGCCGAGCTGCTGCTCGGTCGCGTACTCGAAGGTGATCTCGGCGGTGTTGTGGCCGGCCTTCGAGTACGCCCAGTTGGTCCATGCTGACGGGTTCGCGCCGCCGCCGGTATTGGCGTCGACGGTCGTGGAGCCGTCCTTGATGGCGTCCAGCGTGTCGGACTGCTTGTCGGCGGGGATGTTCTGAGTCAGGCGCAGCGCATTGCCGGAGACGCTGCTGCCGATGGTGACCTGCGACCGCTGCACGCGGATCGTCGCGGTGACCTTGAACTCCTTGCCGAAGACGGTGGCGGTGCCGGGGACCTTGACGGTGCCGGCCGTGTTGTACACGGTGTCGGCGGGCTTGGTCCAGTGGACGGCGAAGTTCGCGCTGGTCACGGTGCCGTCGGGCAGCACGGCCGGACGCGAGTCAGGCAGCACGGCGGGCGTGCCGACCGGTGTGCTGGCCGAATAGTTGAGCAGCGCACCGATCTCGTCGATCATCGTCACGCGCACGGAGATCTTCTGCCCGGCGACCGTGCCGGCCACGCTGAACGAACCGGCCTTGGCGATCTGGTCGTCGCTGACTGCGTCCCATGTGACGTTCTGACGGTCCGACGTGCCGTCGGAGTAGCGCACCTCGACATCACTCGGCAGAATCGGCTTGTTGCCGGTCTTGACGTAGTAGTTGCGCGAGTAGTAGAAGCTGCGGACCGTCTTCTCGGTGCTGGTGCCGGGGACGGCGGTGGTGGCGATCTTCACTGTGGATGATTGCAGACCGTCGGCCTTGGCGGTGACGGTGATCTCGCCCGCCTCCTTGGTGGACTGGACGATGGCGAGCACCTTGCCGCTGAACGCCTTGCGGTTGTCGGCCTGATAGGAGTCGTGATCCGGCGAGCTGCCGTTGTCGACGCCGACCAGTTTGCCGGCGCCCTTGACGTCGAAGGTGACACGGTTGGCGGCATCGGGGACGATATGGCCGTTGGCGTCGGTCACGTCGACCTCGATGTACGACAGGTCCTTGCCGTCCGCGGTGATCGTCTTGCGGTCGGCATCGGCTTTAAGCTTCGCGGCCTTGCCGGTGGTGGTCACCGACGCGTTGCCCTCGGTGGACCCCTCGGGGATCAGCCTGTTGTTCTCGTCGTATGCTTCGGCGGAGATGGTGCCCTCGGCCCACGGCACGTTCCAGGTCAGGTACATGTTCTTGTGGGCGGTGGAGTCCTTGTCGGAGCCCTCGTAGACCTGATAGGTGTATCCGGCCGCGGTGGTCTTCTTGGTGAAGGACTTCTCTCCGATCAGTCGCTTTTCGGTACTGCCCTTCGGTGTGAAGTACAGCTTGACCTTGGCCGCGTCGGTGTAGACGACGACCGGCACGTTGTTGCCGGAGCCCTTGGCGACGACGTTCTCGTTCCATGCGGGGAGGATGTGCAGCGTGTGCACGTCGTCGTTCCACTGGCTCTGATAGAAGTAATAGGTGTCCTTCGGGAAGCCTGCGGTGTCGACGATGCCGAAGTACGAGTTCTTCGGCGACGGCCAGGAGCCCACGGCGCCGGAGACGGTGCCGTTCCACGGGGTGGGTTCGCCGAGGTAGTCGAAGCCGGTCCACACGTATGTGCCGGCGACGAAATCGCGCTGGACCACGTCGTACCAGGCGGAGCTGGCGACGGCACCCCAGCCGACTGCGGAATTGTCATAGCTGGTCAGCTGCTTGTCGCTTGACTGGGCGCCGCCGGTGGTGCGGTTGTAGATGCCTCGGCTGTTGATGGCGGACGCCGTCTCGGAACCGTAGATGGCCCATGAGGGGTGGTCCGTGCGGATCTTGTCGTAGTTCGCGCCGTCGGAGTAGTTGGTGCCGACCACGCCGCCGTTGGCGGTCAGGTTGTCGCCCATCGTGTTCGACTCGTTCCAGTTGGCCTTGATCTTGTTGTCGCCGTAGGTCATCGGGCGGGTGCTGTCCGCGGCCTTCGTCCATGCGACCAGCTTGGCGGAGGTAGCCGGGAAGTCCGAGACGCTGCCGCTGATGCCTTCCATCATCTCGTTGCCGAGCGACCACATGATGACGGACGGGGCGTTCCTGTCGCGGTTGATGGTGCTGGTCAGGTCGAACTTGGCCCAGGTCTCGTCCTTGTCGCCACCCAGGACGGCGTTGTCACCGGCGATGGTCTGGCCGAACCACTTGCCGTAATCCTCGGTGTTGCCGTTCTTCGACCGGTTCCACATGTCGAAGACCTCTTCGACCACGAGGACGCCCTTCTCGTTGCAGACGTCAATCAGCGCCTTGGCTGCGGGGTTGTGCGTGGTGCGGATCGAGTTGACGCCCATCTTCTGGAGAATCTCGACCTGGCGCTCGATGGCGCGGCGGTTGGCGACCGCACCGAGCGATCCCTGGTCATGATGCATTGAGACGCCCTTGAGCTTGACTTTCTCGCCGTTGAGCGAGAAACCGCTGGTCGCATCGAAGCCGGTCCAGCGGAAGCCGTATTCGGTGTCGTAAGTGTCGAGCACCGTGTCGCCGTTGAGCACTTCGGTGCGCACGGTGTACAGGTTCGGGTTCTTGATGCTCCACAGCTTGGGCGAAGCGGCGATGATCGTGGAGGTCACGTCCGCGCTGGCACCGGCCGCGATGGACTTGGATGCGGTGGTGACGGTGCCGATGGCGGCGTCGGTCTTGCCTCCCTTGGGGAACACGGTCTGCTTGAGGGTGATGTTCGCCGCGGCCTTGGTGTCGTTGGCGACCTTGGTGGTGAGGTTCATCGTCACGTTGCCGCCGTTTTGGGTGGCGAGGCTCGGGGTCTTGATGGCCACGCCGTTATTGCCGACGTGCACGCCGTCGGTGACGGTGAGGGTGACGTCGCGGTAGATGCCGGAGCCGGAGTACCAGCGGCTGGACGGCAGCCTGTTCTCGACCTTGACGACGATGGTGTTCTCCCCACCGAACTTGGCGTTGCCGGTCAGGTCGAAGGAGAACGGCGAGTAGCCATACGGATGGGTGCCGAGCTTGACGCCGTTGAACCAGACGGTGGCGTTCATGTACACGCCGTCGAAGTTGATGGCGATGCGCTTGCCGGCGAGGTCCCGGTCGATGGTGAAGGACTTGCGGTACCAGCCGGTGCCGCCGGGGAGGTACGCGCTTTCGGCCTCATTACTCTGCGAATACTTCTGCGTGATGCTGTAGTCATGCGGCAGGTCGACCTGCTGCCAGGCCGAATCGTCGAACGCCGGATCCTGCGCCTGCACGGAATCGGACAGCATGAACTTCCAGTTGGCGTCGAAATCCGAGGTGCGATCCTGCTTGGAATCCACGGCGCTGGAGTAGACCACCTCCGGCGTGGAGCTCATCTGCGTGGTGGAGTCGGATCGGGTGGCGTCCTCGACCGCCCACGCTGAATTTGTTAACAACCCTAACGGTATTGACAAGGCCACTGTGGCGGCGAAAGCCACGATGCGGCCACCAAGTCTGCGAACTGCCATAAACGTTCCTTCTTCATTGAATCCACGAGCGCCTGCCGCGCCGCTCTGTTGCTGTTAGTGTATACGCACCAATGCGATATCCACACGGTGATCATGAGAATGATATCTCATTACCTGTATTTCATGTAAATGCCATTAACAAAAACGGCGTGTCGCCATCGCCAATCCTGTATCCCCCATACAGGGCCGGAAAAATCGCAACGCAACGCATGCCGGCAACGAAAGGGCGCCACTACCACGTACCTTCAAGAAACGCAAGACACAATGTCCATATTGGGCCATAGCGTTGAAGGGCACAATGCAGGGGAACCCGCAGCAGTACGCGAGTTGAGAAAGGCCACACGCCTGACCCTTTGAACCTGTTGGTCAAGACCATCGTAGGGAGCAATGATTATGAGCGAGGAATCGCCGAACACGCGGATATCGCCGCAGACACAGCCATCACTGCACGAGCAGATAGCGGACGCGGTGCGCACGGTACGCGAGACTACGCCGCTGGCACAGTCCTTCACCAATTTCGTCACCATCAACCTTGTCGCCAACGCGCAGCTCGCCGCCGGCGGCGCGGCGGCCATGAGCTTCCTGCCGGACGACATCATCGACACCGCCACGATCAGCGGCGCCGACTACATCAACGTCGGCACCCTGCTGCCGTTCTACAAGGACGCGCTGCCGCAAGTGGCGAGGGCGTTCCACAACACCGGCCATCCCTGGGTGCTCGACCCCGTCGCCGCCGGCATTGGAGAGACCAGAACCGCCATATTGCAGTCATTCAAGCGCTATCCGCCGACCGTGATCCGAGGCAACGCCTCGGAGATCATCGCGCTCGACGCCATGTGGGGGCTGAACGAGGAATCCGCGACCGCTACCGCATCCAAGCCCGCCGGCGTGGAATCCGTCGACGACGTGGAATCCGCCATCGCACCGGCGCAGCGGCTCGCACGGTTCATGGCGAGGCACGGCGCCAACGGCACGGCGGCGGTGGCCGTCTCCGGTGCGACGGACATGGTGACCGACGGCGAACACGTGTACCGGCTGGCGGGTGGCAGCGCCATGATGACGAAAATCACCGGCGCCGGATGCTCGCTCGGCGGCGTCACCGCCGTGTATCTCGCCGTCGCGCAGCCGCTGATCGCCGCGCTCGCCGCCACATCGCTGTACAACACGGCCGGCGAGATAGCCGAGAAACGAAGCAACGGCCCCGGTTCGTTCCAGGTGGCGCTGCTGGACGCGCTGTGGAACGTTACCGCCGAGGAGGTGGCAGACCGCGCGATCGACATGCGATAGCCGCCCCTCCCGGTGCTCCCGATGAGTGGCGCCGGCATCATATTCTTCCAATAACACAATTAAAGGAACAACAGATGAGCAATGAATACCCATTCGCGTCCATGCGCGATTCGTTCGACCTGAGCGCGTACTTCGTGGTCGGCCCCCAGGACTGCAAGGACCGGCCGCTGACCGAGGTGATCGATCAGGCCTTGCATGGCGGCGCCACCTTCATTCAATTGCGAGCCAAGGGCGCCGACGCCTCTGAGCTGACCGAGATGGCCCGCGACATCGCGCAGATCATCGAGGACAACGAGAAGTCCGACTCCGTGGCCTTCGTGATCGACGACCGCGCCGACGTGGTGTGGCAGGCCCGCCGCAAGGGCATCAAGGTCGACGGCGTGCACATCGGCCAGAGCGATATGGAGCCGCGCGAGGCCCGCGCCATGCTGGGCGACGAAGCGATCGTGGGACTGTCGGCTGAGACCGAGTCCCTGGTCCGACTCATCAATGAGCTGCCCGACGGCTGCATCGACTACATCGGCGCCGGACCTCTGCACGTCTCCTCCACCAAGCCGGAAGCCTCGGTGGGCGGCAACGACGGCTCCGGCAAGACCCTGGATGCCGCGCAGATCAACACGATCTGCTCCGCCAGCGAGTTCCCGGTCGTCGTCGGTGGCGGCGTGACCGCGGCTGACATGGCCATGCTGGCCGGCACGAAGGCCGCCGGCTGGTTCGCGGTCTCCGCCATCGCGGGCGCCGAAGACCCCGAGGCCGCCACCCGCGAGATGGTCTCCGGCTGGAAGGCCGTGCGCGCAGACGAGCGCCACGGATACGCCCCGCGCATCGTGACCCACACCCCCGCCACCGACACACAGGCCGCGCAGGAAGGCAGCGCCGCCGCCGGGGCCGAGGCCACCGAAAAGAAGTTCACCAACGCCAAGGACGCCAAGGACGCGCAGAAGCTCGCCAAGCAGCAGCGCGTCGACATCGCCGCCCGTGGGTCCAAGCAGCGCGACAAGGCGCACATCCGCAAGACCAAGTCTGTGCCGTTCTCCTACGAGTACGGCTCCTACGACCTTGAGGTACCCTACACCGAGATCAAGCTCTCCGACACCCCCGGAGTGGGCCCGAACGCCCCGTTCCACGACTACAACACCGAAGGCCCCAAGTGCGACCCGAAGGAGGGCCTGAAGCCCCTGCGCCTCGACTGGATCCGCGACCGCGGCGACATCGAGGACTACGAGGGCCGCCGCCGCAACCTGCAGGACGACGGCAAGCGCGCCATCAAGCGCGGCCGCGCCACCAAGGAATGGCGTGGACGCACGCACCAGCCGATGCGCGCCAAGGACCACCCGGTGACCCAGATGTGGTACGCCCGTCACGGCATCATCACCCCGGAGATGCAGTACGTCGCCACCCGCGAGAACTGCGACGTGGAGCTCGTGCGCTCCGAGCTGGCCGCCGGCCGCGCCGTGATGCCCTGCAACATCAACCACCCCGAAGCCGAGCCGATGATCATCGGATCCGCCTTCCTCACCAAGCTCAACGCCAACATGGGCAATTCGGCCGTCACCTCCTCCATCGATGAAGAAGTGGAGAAGCTCACCTGGGCCACCAAGTGGGGCGCCGACACCGTGATGGATCTGTCGACCGGCAACGACATCCACACCACCCGCGAGTGGATCCTGCGCAACTCCCCCGTGCCGATCGGCACCGTGCCGATGTACCAGGCGCTCGAAAAGGTCGAGGATGATGCCTCCAAGCTGTCTTGGGAGCTGTTCCGCGACACCGTGATCGAGCAGTGCGAGCAGGGCGTGGACTACATGACCATCCACGCCGGCGTGCTGCTTCGCTACGTGCCGTTGACCGCCAACCGCGTCACCGGCATCGTCTCCCGTGGTGGTTCCATCATGGCCGACTGGTGCCTGCGTCACCATCAGGAGAGCTTCCTGTACACGCACTTCGACGAACTGTGCGACATCTTCGCCAAGTACGACGTGGCGTTCTCGCTCGGCGATGGTCTGCGCCCCGGCTCGCTGGCCGACGCGAACGACGCGGCCCAGCTGAGCGAGCTGATGACCCTGGGCGAGCTCACCGAGCGCGCGTGGGCCAAGGACGTGCAGGTCATGATCGAGGGACCGGGCCACGTGCCCTTCGACACGGTGCGCATGAACATCGAGCTGGAGAAGGCCGTGTGCCACGGCGCCCCGTTCTACACGCTGGGACCGCTGACGACCGACACCGCGCCGGGCTACGACCACATCACCTCCGCCATCGGCGCCACCGAAATCGGCCGTTACGGCACCGCCATGCTGTGCTACGTGACGCCCAAGGAGCACCTGGGCCTGCCGAACAAGGATGACGTCAAGCAGGGCGTGATCGCCTACAAGATCGCCTGCCACGCCGCCGACATCGCCAAGCACCACCCGCACGCAATGGACCGCGACAACGCGATCTCGAAGGCCCGCTTCGAGTTCCGCTGGCTCGACCAGTTCAACCTGAGCTACGATCCGGATACCGCCATCGCCTTCCACGACGACACGCTGCCCGCCGAGCCGGCCAAGATGGCGCACTTCTGCTCGATGTGCGGCCCGAAGTTCTGCTCGATGGCCATCTCGCAGAACATCCGCAAGGCGTTCGGCGGCGAGGCTGCCCAGCAGCAGATTGTCGCGGACGCCGTCACCGGCAAGATCCCGGAGGGCGTCGAGACCCCGGCGAACCCGGTCACCGACGACACCGTCGTGTCCGCCAACGTCCTAAGCCCCGAGGAGATCCTTGCCGGTATGGACGCCATGGGTGAAAAGTACCGCGCCCAGGGCGGCAAGCTCTACTCCAAGGCCAGCGAGTAAGCTCCAGCCTTCATCGGTAATGCCCCCCGCTAGCGGGGGGCATTCGTATTTGCGGCTCTTCCTCTGACGGGCGCCATCCCGTATCATGGATATACGTTGCTCAATGTCGAGAAAGGGATTCCATGAGTACGACGAACAACAGCCTTTCCATACTGTCGAAATCCGGTTCGTGGATACGCGGCAATCCCGGACGATTCGCCTGCATGCTGATCGTAGCCGTCCTTTACGGCCTGCTTCTGGCCTGTATAGTTCAGCCCGATTATGAGGGCTTCATGGCCGCTGCACTGATGATCAACTTCCTTGTTCCTCCAGTATTGCTTATCATCAATATCGCGGCTGCCTGCTTCAGGAAAAGCACTTGGAAATTCCCTCTCGGATGCGTAGCGGTCTCACTCCCGCTGCTGTTCGCTCTGATCCACGGGTTCGAAGGCGGTCCTTGCGCGAAGGCCGACGTCTGCACCTCGATTGGCGGATGGCAGCTTTCATGGGGCTGCATGGAGCAAATCGGATACTTCATGCTGGTATTCACCGTATTCTCATTCGTGGGATTCGCCTTGGTGCGACTCATCAAGCACTTCCTGCGGGCGCATCGGTAGCGCATCAGGTCGTCGCTCTCCCGCCGGTCGGTGACGGTTATGCGGGTGCGGCTGTGCGGATGAGGCTGTGCGGGTGCAGCCATGACGGCGAAGTCGCTGCCACACCAGGACGAAAAACACGTTTTTGACCGTGGTGTGGTACACGCCCGATACGGGAGGATTCGCACCGGACAGCGGAATCGGCCATTTTTCAAGGATTGCCGATATTCCTCTTGTACCACGGCAGCGCATGTAACCGGTTAAAACCGATTCCGCAGCAAGGTCCTGTGCCACACCACGCGCAAAACCGACGTTTTCGACGTGGTGTGGCACAAAATCCTCGACTTGTCTCACACTTTGGAACAAAAGACTCCACATCCCAATCAGACCAGCAGACAAGACCCATCCCCTCCCGCTGGCGGGAGGTGGCACGCAGCACCGGAGGGTGGACAAACGGCAGAACGGATGCAAAACCAACGAAACACAAGACCACATCATCGCCCGCTACGCGGGAGCCCTCCGGGCCCTGCAATCAAGGACGGCCTGCGGCCGCCAGCGAGGGCAAGAACCAACCCTTACCGCAAGCAGGAGCCGAGAATCGAGCTCGCACCTAGTGCCGGCGTGCGCGGAACTCGGGCCGATGCTCGACGCGCTCGAATGCGGTCATGAGGTCACCGGCGCGGATCGCGGCACGCTTGTCCTTGGCGGCCACCAGTGCGGCTTCGGTCCAGATGGCGCACACTTCGGCGCCGCTCCAGCCCTCGGTGCGCTCGGCGACGTCGGTCAACGGCAGCTCGCCCTCGCATGACAGCGATGCGGCCTGCACCTGCAGGATACGCAGACGGTCATGCTCGCTCGGCATCGGGAACGGAATCTGCCAATCGAAACGCCCCGGGCGCAGCAGGGCCGGATCCACGTCCTCTATGCGGTTCGTCGCGGCGACCACCACCACATTGCCCTTGGACTCGAAACCGTCCATCAACGTGAGCAGCTGCGCCACCAGGCGCTTGCCGACGCCGTTCGTGTCGGTCTCGCGCGAGGAGGCGATCGAATCGATCTCGTCGAAGAAGATGATCGCGCGCTTGTCGGACTGCGCCGCGGCGAAGATCATGCGCAGCGTCTCCTCACTGTCGCCGACGTACTTGCTGACGATCGTCGGACCGGAGACAAGGTAGAACTGGGCGTCAGCCACGTTCGCGATGATGCGGGCCAGGTGCGTCTTGCCGGTACCCGGCGCGCCGGTGAAGATCACGCCCTTGATGGGCTTCGCGCCGATCGCCCGCATCTGGGCGCTGTTGCCCAGCTGCGTCTCGATCAGCTCCTTCGCGCGGGCGATCACCCGCTCATACCCACCGAACGCCGCGAACGTGAGCGACGGATCGGCACTCGGCGTGAGGCGGTACTGCTTGATGTCGTCATCATGGTCGGACTCCCCCGGCCGGATCGCGGTCGGCCACAGCACCCGTTCGATGCCGAACAGATCGGTGAACTCCACCGTGTTTCCGGGCGCGATGTCGACCGGATATTCGCCTTCCAGCAATTCCAGACCATCCGAGGTCTCGATGACCACGCAGTCCTCCAGCGCACGGCGGATTACGCCGACACGCGGCTTGACCGGCCACACCGAGGGCGGCACCTTCGTATAGAAGTCCTTGCCGACCAGCAGCACATCGCCGATGTCGAAGATCTCCTGGCTGGGGAACGTCAGCTGCGTGCTGTGGCCGTTCGGCATCACCGCATAATATGCGGTGCGTCCTTCATCGAAACCGGTGATACGCGCCAGAACACCATCACGCCGAAGGATATCGTCATTCGCCATCTCGTCGCAGCTCTCCTTTATCCGTGGTCGCCGATCCATGGTCGGCGATTGCAAAACGACTCCATCTCACCATAGAAACAGCGCAATTTCAAGACCATCCGGCTACAATGAACGGCATGACAGAGCAACTTGACACAACGGCGGCGCAATCCACGCTGCCTCCGGTGCTGACCATCGCCGGCAGTGATTCGTCCGGCGGCGCAGGCATTCAGGCCGACCTGAAGACCATGCTCGCCAACGGGGTGTTCGGCATGAGCGCGATCACCGCGATCACCGCACAGAACACGATGGGCGTGACGGGTGTGCAGAATATCACACCGGACATGGTCGCCGCACAGATCGACGCGGTGTACACGGACATTCCGCCGGCCGCGGTCAAGATCGGCATGGTATCGTCGGCGGAACTCATCTGCACGATAGCGGACCGGCTGGAGGCCCATCACGCACGTCATATCGTGCTCGATCCGGTGATGGTCGCCACGTCCGGCGCCAAGCTCATTGATGACGACGCCATCACTGCACTCACCGAGCGCCTGTTCCCCCTGGCCGAGGTGATCACGCCGAACATCCCCGAAACCGAGGTGCTGCTTGACCTGATCGCCCACCGGGGAGCCTCGCTGGACCCTGCGAAATGGGCTGAGGACACCGACCGTGAGAGCACGCGTATCGTGAGCGATACGGCGATGGAGGACGCCGGCCGCACCGTGTCGGAGCATTACGGCTGCGCGGTGCTCGTCAAGGGCGGGCATGGCGTGGCCGACGCGAGCGACCTGCTGTATGCCGATGGCGTCGCGACATGGATTCACGGCGTGCGCGTGGACAATCCGAACACGCATGGCACAGGATGCACGCTGTCGTCGGCGATCGCCTCGAATCTGGCCAAAGGCGAGGCACTGCCCGACGCGATCCGTCATGCCAAGGACTATCTGACCGGAGCGCTCGGCGCGCAGCTGAACCTCGGCCACGGTTCCGGGCCGATGGACCACGCATGGCACTGGCGCTGACCTGCACGCGGCAGGCGGATCCCTTATGGCGACGCCGGACGGAACATACCGTATATACAGACCATCCAACACAGCAACAACCAACCAATCAGGGGGCATTCATATGACCATCGACCGCAACGCCGTCACGCAGGAAGTGCCGATCGACCCGGAAACCGGCAAGCCGTATCTCAACACCGTGGCGGCTATACAGGTCTCCGCGAACGGCGTCGGCTCCGAGGTGTCGCCGTATGTGGCGCAGGCCGTCGAGGTGATTCGCGAATCCGGCCTGCCGCAGGAGACCAATGCGCTGTTCACCAACGTGGAAGGCGACCTGGACGAGGTGCTCAAAGTGGCCGGCGAGGCCGCCAAGAAGCTCGCCGAGCAGGGCTACCGCACGAGCCTCGTGCTACACATGGACATCCGCCCTGGATTCACCGGTCAGCTCACCGAGAAGCCGAAGATCGTCGACTCCATCCTCTCCGGCAAAAGCGAGTGACCGGCGACGAATAACCGCCGCCCTGCCTGTGTCCGCGACCGCCGCCAGATGACCGCCACCGAGCGATTGCATGGCACCGGCAGGCGGATGTCAATAGCGTGAACAATCCTGCGAAACCCGCGGATTGCGTGTATCGTTCTCCCTATGACGACGATGAAGGAGGTCGCCGAGAGAACGGGGGTGTCGGTCTCTACCGTTTCCTTGGTATTGAACGATCGCGACGAGGGCCGGGTCAAACCCGCCATCGCCGAACAGGTGCGCGCCACCGCCAAGCGGCTCGGCTACCGGCCTAATCCGCTTGCACGCTCGCTGCGCACCAGCAAGACGCGCATCCTGGGTTTCATCAGCGAGGAGATCGCCGCCACGCCCTATGCGGGCGGAATCATCCTCGGTGCGCAGGACGCGGCCAGCAAGTTGGGGTATATGCTGCTGACCGTGAACACCGACGGCAACAGCGACGAGGCGAGGGAGATCGCCACGCTGAAACGCTATGGGGTGGACGGGTTCCTTTACGCGAAGATGTCGAACCGTTTCACCGACGTGCCGAAACCGTTGCACGATTATCCGCTGGTGCTCGTCGACGCCACGGATCGCACCGGCCGGTATGCCAGCATCGAACCGGATGAAACGCTCATCGGCTACGACGCGACCAAGCGGCTGATCGACGCCTGCTGCGCGAGCATCGCCTATATCGGCTGCTCGGAGCCGACGATCGCGCAGCAGGGACGGCTGGAGGGGTATCGCCGTGCACTGTTGGAGGCGGGCATGCCGTTCGACGAGTCGCTGGTGGTCGCCGTGCCGAACAACGGGCCTGCGTTGCAGACCGTGACCGACCTGTTCGAGCGGAGGCGGCCCGACGGGTACTTCTGCTTCAATGACGCCCGCGCATGGTACGTGTACGAGAACGCGGCGAGACGTGGCCTGGTCGTCGGCCGGGACGTGTCCGTGATCGGTGTGGACAACCACCGGGTGTTCGCCGAGGCGCTGGAGCCGCAGCTGACGACCGTGGAGCTGCCGCATTATGAGATGGGGTATTGGGCGACGCGCAAATTGGTATCGCTGATCGAGGGTCGGGAGCCGGACGATGACGAACCGGAGACGACCGCTCCCCTGCCGCCGTTGGACGCCTCAATACCGGCGAAGATTCATTGCACGCTGATTGACAAGCAATCCGTGGCGCAGCGCTGATTCGCGGGGCCCGCTTCACGGTGTGCACGGCTCATTCCATGTGCGGCGGTTCGCGCCCCGGGCATGTTGGCTGTGGTGGCGGCATGCATGATGCCTCTGATGCCGTACGTCGGATGCGGCGGCATGCATGATGCCGCCGTCGATATCGTCCACTGGTATCGTGCCGGCGGACAGGCCGGATCAGCGCCCCTTGCCGAACGCCCGAAGCCGGATGCCGTTCCAGTCAGGGCTTACGGTGAGCGGGGTGGCCGCGTTCATGCCGGCGGTCTTGGCGGCGGACTGGACCGTGCTGGAACTCGCCGCGCCGGTCCTGCCGGGCTTGGGGGTCAGCACCCAGAAAGGGCCATCATCGCCGACGACCGAATAGGCGTCCACGATGGTGTCGGACAGCTCGTCCTCGTCATCACCGTCCCGCCACCAGACAATGGCTCCGTCGACTGCGGAATCATAGTCCTCGTCGACCAGATCCTCGCCGGTCAGATCCTCAATCTTGGCGCGCAACGAGTCATCGACGTCGTCATCCCACAGCCATTCCTGCACGATGTCGCCGGACTGGAAACCAAATTCTTCACCGTTCTGTGATGCCGTTTCATTCACGGTGAACACATTACCAAAACGCTGGGAACAGCGACGTTAACACTCCGAAAAACCGGATGTTTTTTGGGATTTTCTCGCAATTGATACAGGACATGCCGATGGACGGCGTCCGTCTCATGGCCGATTCCCGGCCGTCCCGCTGCCGCGTGGACAGGCCGGTTCCGTGCCTCGTCCGGACACGTTCCGGCGGGCCGGGATGGGCGACTCACGATGCGGTGCAACCGGCCAATCCGTCGGTGTGCCCCTGCCCGATCGCCACCAGAGCCTGATACGCCTCATCGAGCGTTGACACCTTGACGACACGCAGGCCCTGCGGCACGTGCCCTACCACCTCATTGCAGTTCGACTCGGGAGCGAGGAACCATGTCGCGCCGTCACGCAGGGCGCCCAGCATCTTGAGCCGAATGCCGCCGATGGCCCCGACCTTGCCCTTCGCGTCGATCGTGCCGGTGCCAGCGATGGTCTTGCCGCCGGTCTCATCGGCTTCGGTGAGCTTGTCGATGACGCCCAGCGCATACATCATGCCTGCGGACGGGCCGCCGATGTCGTCGACATGCATCGACACCTTCACGCCGGAGACGTCCATGCCCTTGCCCTTAAGATACGAGAGCGCGGCATTGGTCGCCGACGACTGGGATGAGTCCATCTCATGGGAGGATTCCTCGGCGTACTCCTCGCTGGTCTGCCCGACCGGGAACACGACCTCCTGCGGCATCACGGTCTGCTTCGGATCAAGCCATGCGACCAACGCCTGAGCGTTGGTGACGGGATACCCGGGCACGCCGGCGGCGTTGACGGTGACGAGCAGCAGCTTGCCGGAATCCTTGTGGGTTTCAGTGCCGGAGACGCTGATCACATCGGAGCCTGACGACGAGCCGAGCACATCCTGCGTCGGCCCCGGGCCCTCTACCGTATACGCGGACGGCAGCAGCATCGTCACCACTGCCAGTATCACGGCGATGGCACCGGCGAAATACCTGAGCGAGTGCGAGCCGAGGTAGTTGCGGATGCGCGAAAGTGCGCTGTGCGCGTGAAGTTGGTTGTTTTCATGCATATTCGCCATACCTCCCATAATATGGAATCAACTGACGTTAACACATAAGGCGGGAAACACCATGGATGAGAACGCGATGCGGCAATGGTTCATCGATTGCTTCGGACCGGTGCAGGGCGAAATGGCATGGAACCAGCTTTCGCAGCTGCCCGACGAGATCCGCGAGCAGCTGATGAGCCAGGATATCGGCAAGCTCCCCAAGCCCGAGGAAGTGCAATCGCTCATGCAGGCGTTCACCGCCGGCGGACTGAACACGTTCGGAGACATGAAGCAGACCGTGGAATCCGGGCCGATCAACGTGAAACTCGCCAAGTCCATCGCATTGCAGAAGGCGAACGCCGACGGCTCGCAGGGAACGGTGAGCGCGCAGTCGGCCGACATCGCGCGGCGGGCGCTCAGCGAGGCCAACCTGTGGCTGGACACGGCCTGCACGTTCGACCCGACCTCAGGAGAGGCGCAGATGCTCACACGGGCCGGCTGGGTCGAGGACACGCTGGAATCGTGGGCGAAATTCGCCGGGCCGGTCGCGCAGTCGATGAACGACGCGCTCGCCTCGGTGATCTCCGAGCGTCTCGGCAACTCGTTCAACGGCGAGATCGCGGGCATGTTCGCCGGACCGGTGCCGATTCCCGTCCCCGATGGCATGAAGGATCCCGGGCAGCTCATCAAGCTGCTGGGCAACACGTCATTCGCCATGCAGCTGGGGCACGCCGCGGGAGACCTGTCGCACGAGGTCAACGGCAGCTTCGACCAGGGCATCGCGCTGCTCAAGAACCCCGCGGGCGGACTGATCATGCAGAACATCGAGGAATACGCGACGTCGCTCGACATCCCTGTCGCGGAGGTGACGGCGTTCCTGGCGCTGCGCGAAGTCGCGCACGCCCGTCTGTTCGCAGGAGTGCCGTGGCTGATGCCGCGGTTCGAGGCGCTGATCGGCAAATACGCGCGTGGCATCACCATCGATCTCGACGCGATGGAGGAGCAGCTTCGCGATGCGGGCGCGATGGATCCGGAGTCGATCTCCGGCGCGGTGAACCTGACCAAGGTGGGCATCCCCGATACGCCCGAGCAGCGTGAGGCGCTGGTCTCGCTGGAGACGCTGATGGCGCTTGTCGAGGGCTGGGTGGATTGCGTGACGTGGCGCGCCGGCATGGCGCACATTCCGCATATCGAGCAGCTTCGTGAGATGATGAGGCGCAAGCGCGCGGTGGGCGGCCCGGCGGAACGCACCTTCGAGTCGCTGCTGGGCATGCAGCTGCGCCCCAAGCGCATGCGCGAGGCGGCGGCCCTCTGGGAGCAGATCACCGCGGAGCGTGGTGTCGAAGGGCGCGACGGCGCCTGGTCCCACCCCGATCTGCTGCCAGCATTGCCCGATGAGGCCAAGACCGTCGACTCCGGAGCCGCGGGGGACACGGCCTCAGGCGTTACGAGGGCCGGAACGGATGACGGAGCTTCCGTCGCAGGTGACACGAAGGACGGCACAAAGGACGCTGCGAACGGAGCCGAGGCGCAGAACGATGGCGGCGCCATCGACTGGGACGCCGAACTGAGCAAACTGCTCGGCGAGGACGGCGGCGAAAACGACGAAAACGATTCCGCCAAGTAACGTCACCACACACAAGCATGCCCCCGCCAGCGGGGGCATGCGACATGTGCCTTGGGTCAGCTGAGGAAGCGGCTGGGGAGGCGATTGGGACGGGAGCCCTCGTCCTTGGCCCGCGCGTACGACATGTGCAATCCGTCCTCGGCGCGGGTGACGCCGACATACAGCAGCCTCCGCTCCTCCTCCAAAGCCTCGCCCGCAATCGATGCGCCGTAGGGAATCAGCCCCTCCGAGCAACCGACGATGAACACGTACGGGAACTCCAGACCCTTGGACGCGTGAATCGTCGAAACGGTCACCGATGAGGCTGCAGCACTCAATCCCTTGGCCTCCAGCAGGGCCAGACGGCTCTGAGCATCATCCGCGAGCGCCGAGTTCTGCCATCCGGAGTCACGCCTCACCCGGTATCGCAATCCCTCGGCCCGAAGCGCGGCGCAGATCGCGGGCTGCTGTGCGTTGATGCGCGTCAGCACCGCGCAAGCGCCGGGATCCACACCGCCGGCGACCAGACGCGCTATCCGCGCGGCGATGCCCCGCGCCTCCTCCTCATCGGTGTCATAGCATGTGTGGCCCACGCGTGGCCCGCCCGAACGCGCCGAACGCAGCACCAGATACTGTTCCCGTTCTGGAGCGGCGGCCAGCACCCGGTTCGCATACCGCACCACCTGCGGCGTCGAGCGGTAATCCGTGTTCAGAGTGACGTCGGCGGCCAGCGGGCGGAACTCGTCCGCGAAATGCAGCAGGTCATAGCTGCTCGCCCCGGCGAACGAGTAGATCGTCTGCGCCGGATCGCCGACCACGCACACGTTGCGGTTGTTTCCGAGCCACAGCGTCATCAGCCGATGCTGCAACGGCGACACGTCCTGATACTCGTCGACCGTCAGCCAGCCAATCGACGAGCGGATCGAGGCGGCCAACTCCTCGTAATCATCCATGACATGGCACATGAGCAGCAGAATGTCATCGAAATCGATCTGTCCGCGGACCGTCTTCTCCCACTCGTACGCCGTGATGACGTCGGCGAAACGCTGCGGATCGAGCTCCGCCGGCGGCTGACGGTGCGTCGCCGAGCACACGCGCGGATAGTCGTCGGGCGCCACCAGCGACACCTTCGTCCAGTTGATCTCCGCCCTGACGTCACGCACCTGCTGCGCATCGATGTCCGCGGCATTGGTGACCCGTCTGATCGCCCTCTCCACGTTCTCGCGCTGGTCGGAGGTCACGTGCGGCAGCGGCGTCTCGAAGATGTCGTCCCACACACGCCTCAGCTGCTGCAATGCCGCAGAATGGAACGTCGCAGCGGTCACGTCGTCGCCGACCCCCAGCGTCTGCAGCCGCGCGCGCATCTCCGCGGCCGCCTTCACCGAGAACGTCACGGCGAGCACCTTGCGGGCATCCCAATCCCCCCGCGCGCACGCATAGGCGATGCGACGGGTCACCGTGCGGGTCTTGCCCGCTCCGGCCCCCGCGATGATGCGCACCGGGCCGTCCAACGCGGTAACGGCCGACATCTGCGCATCGTCCAGCCCCTCAAGAATCGTCTCGCTCGATGCACTCATATCCTCCATTGTGGCGCATGCCCGGCCGATGCGCTGCCAGCATAGTGGGCAAACCGTGATTTTCCGCGAGTCATACGGCCAATTGCCTCCCGCGAGGCGCGACATTGTATTAGTGTGGGAGTGTGACTCAACGAAGCAAGCTTATGTTGGCGGCACTCGCCTCGGCGGCGATGCCCAGCATCGTCATGGCCGGCGTGCGAGACAGCGAACGGGCCAACGACACCGACGACGCCGCGGGCATCGATCAGGCCGTGATGCAGGATGCCGCAGGCAGGATGTATGACATATACGCATGCGACACCGAAGACGGCCGCAAGCGCCTGACCGGGCGCGTGCAGGCCGCCAGGACGCTGGAGCGTGCCAAGGATCCGGGCGGTCTCGGATTCGCCCTGGATACGGTGCTTGCATTCGTTGACGGCAGGGAGAAAAGCACGCTCACCGGCGGCGCGACCGTGATGGTGGCGGCGCACAACGATGGCGTCGCAAGACCCCTCGATCTGCTTACTTTGGATGATTGCGCGGCGATGGGCACGGCCATCGGCGCCATTCACCGGCTGCGGCCGAATTTCCTGCAGGCCGAATCGTATCCGGTATTCTCCACCGGGCAGATTCGCGCCCAGCTGACCGCCTGGATCAAGCGGCTGCGGCAGGCGGGCCATGTGCCGCCGGAAATCACGTCGAGCTGGGGCCGGATCATCGAGACGGAGGGCCTGTGGTCGTTCGTCACCTGCCCGGTGCATGGCGGGTTCTCGGATGGCGACGTGCTGTTTTCCGGCGCGACCGTCACCGCGGTGACGAACTGGCAGAACATGCAGGTCAACGATCCGGCACGCGATCTCGCGTGGATTTTCGGCAAGATTGACGAAGATCACCGCAATGCGGTGCTTGCGGCGTATGGCCGCATGATGGGTTCTCGTCTGGACGATCTGATCATGCTGCGCGCGAACCTGTGGCTGCAAATGGAGCAGGTCGGCGAGTTCATCGATGCGTTGAACCGGGCCGATAGTCAGAAAATCATCCAGTTCAAGGCGCAGGTGGAGCGGCTGGCCCACCAGCTCGGCGCATTCACGCGTAAGACCGCGCCCGCGACGACGTCGGGTGCCCAGTCGTCCAAGCCGCCATCGACCATCACCGTCGGCACGCTGCTCAATGACGACGACCGGCGCAAGGTCGCGGCCGCGACACAGGCCGGAGCGCGTGTGCCCGACGACATCGCCGACCCGAACGACAACACCGACGAGACCGACCGCACCGGTTCCGCGGACATCAAGGCGGCCGGTGAGTTCGATCCGCAGACCATGGGAATTCGGTACAGCGCTGAGACGGAACATGTCACGGCAACGGCGGGCACGACATCGGAAACGATGACGCTGAGCCGCGGGGACAGCGACGACACGGGCGATGCAGACGCAACAGGCGCCACGGACGATACCGACGACCGCACGCCGAACGCGACGCCGGCCGCCCATATCGAAGACGCCCCGTCCCAAGCGACGCCGGCAACGCCGGACCGACAGGACGGCGCGTCGGCGGCGCGCGACACCCCGACCATCGTCATCCCGCTGCTCGAACGTGAGGAACGCGCCATGCGTGACGCCCAGTCCGAGCTGCAGTCATCGCAAGGCAAGTAGCCTACAGCGAAAACCGTCACGCACGTCGATGGGAGCAATGCACAATGGCTTTCATCGGCACGCGTGCATGCGACTGAAAGCCCGTGGCGCAAACGGGCGTCGGACACATCATCCACCCAGCGCCTTCAACAGCGCATCATCCCGAGAGGAGCAAACATGGACATCGAATTGGGCATCGCCAATGTGGCGCGACCCGTCACCTTCAGCACCGAGGAGGACGCGGCCAGCGTCACCGAGGCCATCGAATCGGCGCTGTCGGCCGGAACCCCGATCAAGCTGACGGACGACAAGGGCCGTCGCATCATCGTGCCGGCGAACGCGCTCGGATACGCGCTCATCGGCTCTGAGACCAAGCACGCCGTGGGCTTCGGGGCGCTCTGACCGAACTCCGGGCTCAGATGGCTCCCCTCTCCCGCCTTTGTGCGTAGGCGGGAGTCGGCCGGATATGCAGTGACGACCGGGAGCGACCGGAGGGTTTGAACGCCCTGCGGCCGCTCCCGGCTTTGTGTTTTCTCTACAGCCGGGGTCGATGGTCGGTGTCAGACCAGGTGTCAGACCAGCGGAATCGCCCCTCGCCGCACGATCTCGGCCACGGTCTCGTCATCAGTCAGGTTCTCGCCCAGATGGTTCGGCTTGCCGGCGCCATGCCAGTCCGATCCGCCGGTGACCAGCAGCTGATGCGCCTGCGCGATGGCATACAGCCGTTCCCGCTGCTGCGGCGGATTGTCCCGATGCCATACCTCCAGCCCGTCAAGTCCCTCTTCGATCAGCGTCTCGATCTGGCTGTCGGACAGCAGTGTCACGTTGCGGTTCACCGCGCCCGGATGCGCGATGATCACCACGCCGCCGGCTGCGGCCACGGCGGCGAGCACCTCGTGCGTGGTCGGGGAGGGCGTGGGGATGTAATACTTCGATGTGGCGCTCACCGCGTCGGCGAACGCCTCGGACCGCGTGCGGTACACGCCCGCGGCGACCAGCGCATCGGCGATGTGCGGACGTCCGATCGTGGTCCGCTCCCCCTCGTGCACCTGCTCCAGCACGGACTGCCAGCTGATCGGATAATCCTCGCCCAGTCGCGCCACCATGGCCTTGGTTCGCTTCAGCCTCGCCTGACGTGTGCGCGCGAACAGGTCCGACGTATGACGGTCGTTGGGATTGTACTGATACGCGAGCATGTGCACCGACACCGGCCCATCGCACGCCGTGATCTCCGTGCCGCGCAGCAGGCGCATGCCCTCCTCACGCGCCGCGGCCTCGGCATCCGCCCATCCGCTGGTCGTGTCATGGTCGCTGATCGAGGCCCCGTGCAGGCCGATATGGCGGCTCAGTTCGACCAGGGACGCCGGGGTCTGCGTCCCGTCCGAATACACCGTATGGCAGTGGATGTCCCAGCCCGACCTCGGCGGCGCGGCGGCAAGTGCTAAACGAGTCATGTATCCATCGTAAGCTGTGTGCTGTCGGTTATTGCGCAAGGCGCGTCATAGCCCCGCGAAAATTTAAGAACCACCGTGATATCGCCGCGTTGTCAGCCACCCTCATCGCGGTCTCCTCGAACGTAAGGATGATGTATGACTCACAACAGCGATGCAGTCAAACAGGCTGACATCAGCGTCGACGCCGGGCTCACCGGCTGGCGTCATGGCGCGGTCTGGACGTATCTGGTCATGTTGGCCGCCTCCGCGGCGGCATTGTTCGTCTCCCTCATGCTGTCGGCGGAGACGCTGCAGCTCGCCCGCAATCCCGGCGTCAAGCTCGGCTGCGACGTGAATGCCGTGGTTTCCTGCTCGACCGTGGCGGAATCATGGCAGGCGGAGTTCATCAAATTCGCCGGATTGAGCTTCCCGAACGCCTTCTTCGGCATCGCCGCCGAATCCGTGTTCGTCACGATTGCGGTGATAGGCCTGTCCAAGGTCGTCGTGCCGCGTTGGTTCGCGCTTTGCACATGGCTGGGCGGACTCGCGGCCTTGGCGTACGCCTACTGGCTGTTCGCCCAATCGATGTTCGTGATCCGCGCCCTGTGCCCGTGGTGCCTGGGCCTGATGTTCGCCACGACGATCCAGTTCATGGCGCTGTCGCACGCTACGGTGAGCGTGCAGCGGATGCCGGCGAAATCCAACGGCCTGCGCAAGTACTACCGGCTGAATTTCGATCTGATGGTGGACGTGGTCTGGATCATTGCGCTGATCGTGCTGATTATCGTCGTGGATGGGCCGGCGATTTTCGCCTGATACGAAAACGAGGCTCTCAAAACTCGAAGATAGAGAACCGCCATTGTTGGAAAATGGCGGTTCCTTTTTTGTATCTTCAAGTTTTGAGAGCCTCGATCGATCAGATCAACGTCACGTCCGCGACCAGAGTGGCCGAACCGGTGAGCGCGACGGTCTCATCGGTGACGTCCACCCGCACCGTGCCTCCCCGCACGGTGATGTCCCAGTGATCTACGCCGGTTTTGGCGCGCAGCGTGATCGCGGTGGCGCACAGACCGGTGCCGCAGGACAGCGTCTCGCCGCAACCGCGCTCATTGACGCGCATGGTCGCCTCTCCCGTCCCTGCGGCAGCGTCGATCTCGTCGACGCGCACGAACTCCGCGTTCTGGTCGGATTCCAGCACCGGTGAGACCTCCGGCTTGGTCACAAGATCCAGATCCTCGACCCTTGGCAGCGTGGACATCGCGTCTTCGATCACGCAGACCACATGCGGATTGCCCATGTCCACGAACGTGCCGCGGGCGGCTCCCGGCGTGCCGGGAATGGTCACCGTGAAGGCGTCAAGGTCGCCGCGCCGCCATGAGCCCATGTCCACGCGGAACACATCCCTGCCGTATGGCGCCACGTCGCCGAGCGGACGCAGCGTCTTGACGCCGGCGCGCGTTCCCAGGCGGAACGGCTCCTCCACCTGCGTCGATGCCACGCCGCACCGCTGGGCGAACAGCGTGATCGCCCTCGTGCCGTTGCCGCACATCTCTGCGAGCGATCCGTCGGCGTTGCGATAGTCCATGAACCACTCGGCGTCTCCGTCATCGCACGCTGCGACCTGCGCCTCGCTCAGATCGGCGACGTACTGCGGTTTCGTGAGCCTGAGCAGGCCGTCGGCGCCGATGCCGAAATGCCTGTCGCACAATTGCCGCACCTCATCGGCGGTCGGCTCGAAACGGCCGTCGGAATCCAGATACGCGATGAAATCATTGCCGGTCGCATGCGCCTTGGTGACGCTTTTCGGGATACTCATGACTGCCAGAGTACTCCCAGCCCGCGAATGGGCTGGCCGTCCGATGCATGGCTGCACAGCCGATGCATGGCTGCACGACTGCTGCGCTTGCGGCCGTGCGACGACATCGTGCGCTGCGGCCGCAAACGCATGCGCCGGATAACAGTGTGCGATAGTATGGGGGCGTTCGATGACACGGCCTCCCGGCAGGAAGGCTTGGCCGCTAGACGTTGGAAAGGCGATGGGATATGACTTCGACGGCACCGATCGGCGTATTCGATTCCGGCTTGGGCGGTATTTCGGTGGTGCGACAGATCGTGCAGGACATGCCTCACGAGCGGGTCCTGTATTTCGGGGATTCCGCGAACGCGCCATACGGCACGAAGACCCCGCAGGAGGTGCGTCGGCTGAGCTTCGACATCATGGAGAGGTTCATGAGTCAGGGGGTCAAGGCGGTGGTCATCGCCTGCAACACCGCCACGTCCGCGGCGGTGAACGCGTTGCGCGACCATTACGACATTCCGATCATCGGCATGGAGCCTGCGCTGAAGGTCGCCTGCGATCGGGGCGACACCGCCGCGGGAGACGGGCCCGCACCTGCACGGCACATGCCGCAGCACGTCATCGTCGCGGCCACGCCGCTGACGCTGCGCGAACACAAGTTCGCCGCACTGATGGACCGTTTCAAGGCGAACAACATGATTTCGCCCCAGCCGTGCCCCGATCTGGTGGAAATCGTCGAAAGCGGAAGGCTTTGCGACCATGACCTGGTGATGCGCACCCTGCACCGGTATTTTGACGGCTATGACCTTCCGTCCATCGACTCGGTGGTGCTCGGCTGCACGCATTTCGTGTTCTACCGCGACTACTTCCGTGAGCTGCTGCCGTCGACGACCGCGATTATCGATGGCAATCGCGGAACGGTCCGGCATCTGGGCATGGTTCTGGAATCGTTGGGGAAGCTTGCTCCCGAGGAGATGGACGGCGGCGTCGAGATCGCGAATTCCGATAGCGGCGAACGCATCGCCGCGCTGTCACGAGAACTGCTGCACAGCTAGATCGGGCGACCCTGGCAGACACCGTGATTGTCCGCATAACGGGCGTACACTTGGACGACACTACGAAAGGGGACGACGATGACGGTGAAGGCGACGGACAACGGTCACAAGGCCACGGCCCACGCGGATACGGGCGCACGGGACGCGGGTGCAGCCGAGACGGTCGAATCGCAACGCACCGACACACAGCGCAGTGATGTATCCGCACAATCGAAACCCTCGCACAGGACGGCGCTGATCGATGTCGGCGGAGGCTTCCGCGCGATATTCGGAGCCGGCGTGATGGACCGCTGTCAGGAGGAAGGCATCACGTTCGACCACTGCTATGGCGTCTCCGCAGGCAGCGCCAACATGGTGTCGTTCCTCGCCGGCCAGCACGGCCGCAACCACAAGTTCTACACCGAATACGCCTTCCGCAAGGAATACGCCAGCTTCGACAGCTATGTCAAGCACCACAATTTCGCGAATCTGGATTACGTATACGGCACGCTGAGCAATCACGACGGCGAATATCCGGTGGATTATGAGGCGTTCGCGGCGAACCCCACCGGGTTCACGGTGATCGCGTGCAATGCGTTGGACGGTTCCGCGAAGTATTTCGACAAGTCCGACGTGCATTACGATGATTTCAACATCATGAAGGCTTCGTCGGCCGTGCCCGTGGCCTGCGAGCCGTATGTGATCGACGGCGTCCCGTATTTCGACGGTGGCATCGTCGATCCGGTCCCCGTGCAGAAGGCCATTGACGACGGATATGACCGCATCGTGCTGGTGCTGACAAGGCCGAAGGACGTGCTGCGCGAGCAGAAGCGCGACATCGCGCCGGCGCGAATCCTTCGGCATTCCTATCCGGCCGCCGCTGAGCGACTGCTGAACCGATACGCCACCTACAACGACGAGGTTGCCTTGGCCAAGGAGGATGAGCGCGACGGCCGCGTGCTCATCCTCGCGCCCGATGACCTGTGCGGGCTTTCGACGCTGAGCAAGTCCTTCGAGGGACTGGAACTCATGTACCGCAAAGGCTACGCCGCCGCCGGCGCGATCGCCAACTACCTGGCAAACTGAGGCGTGGCGCACACCCCCAATTATCGTGCCGGGTAGGGAAGGCCACTCCTCCCCCACCCGACGAAAGTCCCATTCCGACATGTTCGGATGGGACTTTCGCGGATAATGCCAGCGACTGGAATATCAGCCACTAGCTGCGGAGCCGTTAAGCGGGAAGCCCGGTGGGCTGTCCATAGGCGACGCCGAGGCACGACAGTGCCGAGGAAACATGACGGTCTGCCGAAGGCAGTCCTTGGCTACTCCAGTTCCACCGCGCCGGTATAGAGCTGGTAGTACTCCCCACGTTGCGCGATGAGGTCGTCGTGCGAGCCGCGTTCGATGATGTTGCCGTGGTCAAGCACCATGATCACATCGGAGTTGCGCACGGTGGACAGGCGGTGGGCAATGACGAAGACCGTGCGGCCCTTCATCAGGTTGTCCATGCCGGCCTGCACGACCTCCTCGGTGCGGGTGTCGATCGACGACGTGGCCTCGTCGAGGATCAGCGCGGGCGGATCGGCCACGGCGGCGCGGGCGATGGAGATTAGCTGGCGCTGGCCCTGGGACAGGCCGGAGCCGTCGCCTTCGAGCACCGTCTGGTAGCCCTTGGGCAGCATGCGGATGAAGCCGTCCGCGTTCACCAGTCGCGCGGCCTCGATGCATTCCTCATCGGTGGCGTTCAGTCGGCCGTAGCGAATGTTGTCCATCACGGTGCCGGTGAACAGGTTCACGTCCTGCAGCACGATGCCCAGCGAGCGGCGCAGATCCGGCTTCTTGATGCCGGCCACGGAGATACCGTCGTAGAGGATCTGGCCCTGCTGGATGTCGTAGAACCGGTTGATGAGGTTGGTCACCGTGGTCTTGCCGGCACCGGTGGCACCGACGAGCGCGATCTTCTGACCGGGCTTGGCGAACCAGGTGATGTCGTGCAACACCGGCTTGTCGGGATTGTAGCCGAAGGTCACGTCGGTGAAGCGCACATCGCCGCGCAGCAACGTGTAGCGGCCGTCCGGCGAGGTAATCGCCTGCTCCTTGGCCTTGACGGCCACTTCGCGCGCGGATCCGTGCAGTTTCTCGGCGGCCTTGAGCGACCTCGTGCCGTCGTCGCCTTCCTCGCGCTTCCACGCCCAGTGGCCGGTCTCGTGGTCGACCTCCCGCATGGTACGGCCGTCCTCGCCGAGCTCGACGTTGACGAGCGTGACGGTGCCGTTGTCGGACTCCACGGGCTCGTCCATCAGCTTGAAGATTCGGGAGGCACCGGCGAGCGCCATCATCACCATGGTCAGCTGCTGGGAGACCTGGCCGATCGGGTTGATGAACGAACGGGAGAGGGTGAGCAGCGAGACGAGGGTGCCGAGGGTGAGCGGCTTGACGCCGGTCAGGCCGAGATCGTTGACGCCGGCCAGCGAAACGGCTGCGCCGATGATGGCGAGCAGGATGTAGAGCAGGTATCCCATGTTGCCGACCACCGGCATGGTGACGTTGCCCCAGGTGTTCGCTTCGGCGGACGCCTCGAACAGCTCCTCGTTCTTCTCGTCGAAGGTCTTCTGCGTGGCGTCCTCGTGGTTGAAGACCTTGATGACCTTCTGGCCGTTGACGGACTCCTCCACGAAGGCGTTCACGTCGCCGATCCACACCTGCTGCTTGACGAAGTAGCGGCCGGAACGGCTCACGATCTTGCGCACGATGAAGTAGAGCAGCACGGTGAACACGATCACGAACGCGGTGAACGGGATCGAGAGCCACAGCATGGACAGCAGCGCCACCAGCGCGGAGATGATCGAGGAGAACATCTGCGGGAACGACTGCGAGATCGCCTGACGCAGCGTATCGGTGTCGTTGGTGTAGTGGCTCATGATGTCGCCGTGCTCATGGCTGTCGAAGTAGCGGATCGGCAGCTTCTGCTGGTGGGCGAACATGTCGTCGCGGATCTTCTTGAGCGTGCCCTGTTCGACGGTGACGATCAGCCACTGCCAGGCCCAGGACGCCACGATACCGGCCAGGTACAGGCAGCCCATAAGCGAGATGGCGCGCAGCAGCGGCGCCCAGTCGGGATTTGTCTCCCCCACCATCGGCAGGATGTACGTGTCGATGAGGGACTGGAGGAACAGCGCGGATCCGGCCTGCGCGGCGGCGCCGATCAGGATGCAGATCACGATGGCGACGACGCGCCACTTGTATTGGAAGATGTAGCTGAAGATGCGCTTGATGGTGCCAGGTTCGGCTTTGCCCATGCCGGGTTTGCGGTTCTTGAAGCTCTGGTCGTTGCTCATCGCGTCTCTCCTTCCTTGGTCTCGGTCTCAGATTGCGCCCCGGCCGGCTCCGCGGCGACCAGCTCCTCGGGTCGGGCCTGGTTCTTGGTCTGGGACTCGTAGATGGACCGGTATTCGTCGCAGGTGGCGAGCAGCTCGTCGTGCGTGCCGGACGCCATGATGCGGCCGTTGTCCATGACGAGGATCATGTCGGATTCCTCGACGGAGGCGACACGCTGGGCGATGATGATCTTCGTGGTGTCGGGGATCTCGTTGTGGAACGCGTTGCGGATCAGCTTGTCGGTCTTGGTGTCGACGGCGCTGGTCGAATCGTCGAGGATGAGGATCTTCGGCTTCTTCAGCAACGCGCGGGCGATGCACAGGCGCTGGCGCTGGCCGCCGGAGACGTTGGCGCCTCCCTGCTCGATGTAGGTGTCGTACTTGTCGGGGAATTCCTGCACGAATCCGTCAGCCTGCGCAAGCTGCGCGGCGTGGCGGACCTCCTCGTCGGTGGCGTTCGGGTTGCCCCACCTGAGATTCTCGGCGATGGTGCCGGAGAACAGCACGTTCTTCTGCAGTACCATGGCCACCTGGTCGCGCAGGGCTTCCAGATCGTAGTCGCGCACGTCCACGCCGCCGACCTTGAGCGAGCCGGAGCTCACGTCGTACAGTCGCGGCACGAGCTGCACGAGGCTCGACTTGGCGGAACCGGTGCCGCCGACGACGCCGATGGTCATGCCGGAGCGGATCTTCAGGTTGATGTCGTCGAGTACGGGCTTTTCGGAGCTGTCGGAGTAGCGGAAGGTGACGTGGTCGAATTCGATGGACCCATCGGCCATGTCGGTCACCGGATTGGCCGGATCAGTCACGGTGCTTTCCTCCTGCAGCACCTGACAGATACGCTCGGCGGAGGCCTGGGAGATAATGACCATGATGAAGATCATCGACAGCATCATCATGGCCATGAGGATCTGCATGGCATAGGTGACCAGTGCGGTCAGGTCGCCGGTGGTCAGGCCCACGGCGGCGTTGTTGCCGGAGGCGACGATCTGCTGCGCGCCCATCCATGCAATGAGGATCATCGAGGCGTAGACGCACACCATCATCAGCGGGCTGTTGAAGCTCATGATGCGCTCGGCCTTGGTGAAGTCCTTGAAGATGCGCTGGGAGATGCGGCCGAACTTGCCCACCTCAAAGGATTCGCGGTTGTAGGATTTCACCACGCGGATGCCCTGCAGGTTCTCGTCGACCACGTTGTTGAGCGCGTCGTAAGTGTGGAACACGCGCTCGAACACGGGGTGCACGAGCACGGCCAGACCGCACAGGCCGATCGCCAGGATCGGGATGCAGGCCAGGAACACCAGCGAGATGGACGGGGAGATGCGGAACGAGAAGATCCAGGCCACAATCACCATGATCGGGGCACGCACGCCCAGACGGATAATCATCATGTAGGCGTTCTGCAGGTTCGTCACGTCGGTGGTCAGTCGGGTCACGATCGAGCCGGTGGAGAACCGGTCGATATTGGTGAAGCTGAAGCCCTGAACCTTCTTGAACTGGTCCTGGCGCAGGTTCTTGGCGAAGCCCGCGCCCGCGATGGCCGCGAACTTGCCGGACAGGAAGCCGGCACCCAGCGAGACCATCGCACAGATCAGCAGGATCACTCCGAACTTGATGGTGGACGGCATGCTGCCGCCGGTGATGCCCTCGTCGATCAGCGAGGCCATGATCGTCGGGATCAGGATCTCCAGGATGCCTTCGACCGCCACGAGCGCCGGGGCCAGCAGACTGGCCTTCTTGTACTCGCGGATCGACTTGCCCAGCGTGCGCAGGACATGTTTCGGCTTGTCCGGTTCCACGGCTTTGCGCGCTTGCGCAATCGCTTCTTCGGTGCTGCTCACTTGTTCTCCTCCTTCGTGTTGATGACCTCCGCTTCCGAGTATTCGGGAGCCGCCGTTGACGGCGTCTGGGAGGATGTCTGATGTTCAAATTCATGTTGTGCGCGCTCGATGTTGGCACGCATGCGCTCCACGTAGTCATGCAGCGCATCTTGCTCCGTTTGCGTGAAACCGTCGACCAGAAGACGCTCCACACGCTCCCCGTTCGCTTTGAGATCGGCGACGATGGCGTCGGCTTTATCCGTCAGCACAATGCGCTTACATCGTGCGTCGTGCGCCACGGATTCACGGGCAATCAGCCCGTTCTTCTCCATCAGCGCCAGCACGCGGGATGCCGTGGAACGGGTGATGCAGAATTTCTGCTCGATGGTGTGCTGATAGATCTCCCGATCCCGATTGCGCGCCAGGAACATGATGATATGCGCGTTGCCGCCGGTGGTCCCCTTGGCGGAGAGCGGCATGCTTTCGCCCAAATAACGGTCGACGGCCTTACTCACCGCCCGTATTTCAATGCTGAGAATACGTTGCTCCATACCCCTCCATACCATGTCTGTCGATGCGAAAATCGCATTCCGAACATTCAGGCAACATAACATAATAATGCATACCATATACAACAGTTGCATATACAACAATCGGCGTGTTGAACAATTGCTCCCATCCATCGATACTCCCATTCCAGCGTCCGCAAATGGGACTTTCGCGGGAATATAGGGTAATCGACAGCGAGAGAGCGGCTAACAGGCATAGCAAAGGGGTCTCATGGCTGACCATGAGACCCCTGATTGCTTGTTACGGGCGGGTGCCCGTCATGCCGTTACCGGCGGCGGCGAACGACGTTCACCGTGACGAAGCCGGCGGCTGCGAGCAGCAGCATGGCAACGCCGATGACGGCGACGCTGGCGCCGGTCTTGGACAGACCGTTGCCCTTGTCGCCCTTGTCGTTGGGCTTGCCCGCGGAAGGCTTGTCGCCATCGTCGGGCTTGCCGGTGTCGCCGGCCTTGGCCAGCGCGGCAGTGGCGGACTTCAGCGTCGTGAGCGCGCCGGAGATCTGCGCCTCGGTGGCGTCCTTGTCCTCCAGCACGGCCTTGGCGTTATCGAGCGCCGCGGCGAACACCTTCCACGAGTCGGCGGTGTAGTCCTTCTCGTCAAGCTTCGACGCGGATTCGACCTCCTTGCGCAGGTCGGCCTTCGGATCGGTCGGTTCGGGCTTGGGCTCAGGCTCGGTCTTGGCGGCGACCTTGAACGTCACCGTCGCCGTATCCGTCGACTTGTCCGAATACGTCACCGTCACCGTGGCCGTCACCGTCTTGCCCGCCTGCGCGTCCGTCGGCGTGAACGACACCGTACCGTCCGCGGCGACCGTGAACCCGTCACCCGCGACCGCGAACGTCGTGCCCGCCGGGGCATCCGCGGCGGCGGCGCCCTTCGTGAACGACACCGCGGCGGTGGCCTTCTCGCCCACCTTCGCCGCAACCGAAGCCGGATACGCCGCAGCATACTGCTCCGACAGGCCAGGCTCGGGCGAAGGCTCATCGGCATCCGTGTAGGTGATGACCGGGCTGATGTGGATCGACGACTTGGAGGTGCCGGCCGCGGCATCCACCGAGAAGCGCAGCACATCGCCGACCGCGACCTTGACCGTGCCCTTGGCGGACGCCAGGCATTCGTTGAACCCGGTCGCCGTCGCGAAGGAATTGGTCATCGTCGCGGAGCAGATCACCTCGTCGTTCTTCAGCAGCTTCAGGACCACATCCTTGCCGTTGCTGTTCGACTGACGGATGTACGGCTCGACGTTCGCTCCGGTCACCTCGTCCAGCGTGACCTTCACGGAACCGGCCTTCGGCGCGGTCCAGGCCATCGCCGTCGCCGCGGAATCACCCGGATTGTCGGCGATCAGGCCGTGGATGGCGCTGCGGTCGGCCGGAAGGCTCTTGTTCTGATAGTCCACACCGACGCCGTAGTACTTGTCGTAGTACGTCTGCGGGTACACATCGGAACCGAAATCGGTAATCGTCTGCCATTTGCCGGACACCTGACGCTGCGACGTCCAGATCGGGCCCTGAGAGTCGGTCTTGAAGTCGTCGACCCAGTTCCAGGCGTTCTTCTGCACGACCGTGTAGTCGGCGGTGAAGGTGGAGCCGTCGGCGTAGAAGCGCAGCACGTCGCCGGCCTTTACTGCCGCGGCGTCCTCCAGCTTGGTGCCGTCGCGGTACACGGCCTTGAGGGCCGAATCCGGCTCGGCGGTCACCAGGGCCAGCAGATCGGCGACGGTGGTCGGGGTCTTCGAGGTGAACGGCACATAGATGACGTTCGCGCCGTCCGCGGTGCCGGTCTCCAGCTTGGAGGTGCCGAGCGCCGCCGGAGCGGTCACGGTGAACGTGGCCGTCGCCTCGATGGACTCGTTGGTGTCGGAGAAGGTGACCGTCACCGGCACGGTGATGGTGCCGGCCTGGGTGCTGGTCAGCGTGACCTCACCGGTGGCGGCGTTCACGGACGCGCCGGCCGGGGCACCCGTGCCGAGCGCGAACTTGGTGCCGGCGGGGATGGACGCCGCGGCGCTGTCCGCCTTGAGCGTGAACTTGGGCGTGCGCTTGAGCGCGACGCCCGCGCCGCCGGACACGGCCGGGTACAGCACGTTGTACTTCTGCGCGTTGGACTTCTCGACGTTGAAGGTGACGGTCGCCTCGTCGGTGGTGTTATCCGAGTAGGTGACGACCACGGTCGCGGTCTTGGTGGTGCCGTACGCATCGGCGCCGGGCGTGTAGGTGACCGCGCCGGTCGCGGCGTCCACGGCCACGCCGTCGACCGCGGTCTTCAGCGCGTAGGACTTAACGCCGGTCGGGGTGGCGGCGGCGCCGTCCTTCGTGAACTTCACCGTAGCGGTGGCCTTGGTGCCGACCTTGGCGCTCACCGCGTCGTAGGAGGCAGCGTACTGCGCCGTCTGGGACTCGACGGGTGCCACATCCTGATAGGTGATGACCGGGCTGATGTGGATCGACGACTTGGAGGTGCCGGCCGCGGCATCCACCGAGAAGCGCAGCACATCGCCGACCGCGACCTTGACCGTGCCCTTGGCGGACGCCAGGCATTCGTTGAACCCGGTCGCCGTCGCGAAGGAATTGGTCATCGTCGCGGAGCAGATCACCTCGTCGTTCTTCAGCAGCTTCAGGACCACATCCTTGCCGTTGCTGTTCGACTGACGGATGTACGGCTCGACGTTCGCTCCGGTCACCTCGTCCAGCGTGACCTTCACGGAACCGGCCTTCGGCGCGGTCCAGGCCATCGCCGTCGCCGCGGAATCACCCGGATTGTCGGCGATCAGGCCGTGGATGGCGCTGCGGTCGGCCGGAAGGCTCTTGTTCTGATAGTCCACACCGACGCCGTAGTACTTGTCGTAGTACGTCTGCGGGTACACATCGGAACCGAAATCGGTAATCGTCTGCCATTTGCCGGACACCTGACGCTGCGACGTCCAGATCGGGCCCTGAGAGTCGGTCTTGAACTCGTCGACCCAGTTCCAGGCGTTCTTCTGAGCGATGGTGTATTCGATCGGCGTGTTCGAAGTGCCTTCGACTTCGAAGCGCAGCACGTCGTCGGACTGGATCGCCGCGTCGGCCGCCAGCTTGGTGCTGCCGCGGTACACGTTGGCGACTGATCCGTCACCGACCGTCAGGCCCGCGCGAAGCTGCTTGACTGTGGTCGGGTTCTTCGCGGTGAACGGCACGTAGACGACCTTGGAGCCGCCGACCGTGGCGGTCTCGTACGCGTTGACCTTGCCGGAGACGGAGAGCACGTTGCTTTCGACGGCACCCAGGTCCGGGGTTCCCTTGATGGTGTTGCCGAAGAAGTCATTCGTGACCGCGTAGTCGTTCATGTCGGAGATGACCTTGCCGGCATTGATGGCCGGGGAGCCGTCAACGGGCTTGTATCCGTCGAACTCGCTGCCGGAACGGCCATAGACCGAACCGTCGGCCTTCGGCGCGCTCGGCGCGTGTCCGGCATTGGCCAGCACGGTCGCTACATCGGCGACCGTGACAGCGTTGGAATCGGAGGCGGGCTTGTTCGCGTAATTGACGTACATGTTCTTGTCGTACGTCTGGCCGCCGTGCTGGTTGCCGCGGTTCCACGTCTCGGTCTTCTTGGTGTCGGTCGCGTTGATGAAGATGTTGTTCTCGAACTTCGCCTGGCTGTTGGATCGGCCGGTCAGCACCGCGCTGTCCTTACCGATGTAGACGGTGTTGTTGTAGATGTGGTTGCCCGGACCGTTGCTCGGCAGGTCGAACACGCCGCGGCGGTCGTTCTGCGAGATGTTGTAGCGGAACGTCGTGTTGATGGCGTACTGGTTGCAGATCATCAGCGAGGCGAACGAGTTGCCGTACGAGTAGTTGTACTGGTACAGCGTGCCGTCGCCGTAATCGGCGTCCCACGCCTGGCCGTCGCCGTTGCCGTGCTCGGAGTTGAGGTTGTTGTACATCTCGTTGTACTGGAAGATCGGGTCCTTGCAGCGCCAGGGCCAGATGCCCGCCGCGACCCAGCCGCCGTACCTGCCGCCGTGCTCGCGGTCATGCGGGTAGTCGACGTCGTTCATGTGCTTCGAGACGCTGTCGCCCACGTTGTACTGGATGACCGGACGGTCGCAGTACATGAGGGTGATGGCGTCGCCGCCCGCACCCTTGACGTAGTTGTTCTCGATGGTCACGTTGGTCTGGCCGTACTTGGCGATCAGGTCGTCGTCGATGCTGCCGTCGCCCCACGCCGCGTCGATGAAGTTGAGGTACGCGGTGTAGCCCACGGCGATGCCCCAGCGGTCCACGTCCTTGACGATGTTGTTCTTGATGGTGATGTGGTCGAAGCGCGAGATGTGGTTCTGCAGCCACGTGTTGTCCGCGGCGTTCTTGTTCTCGCGGGCGTAGTGAGCCATGAAGTAGATGCCGCCGTTGGCCATGTGCTTGTTGTAGATGTTGCCGTCCACGTCGTGGATGTTCAGGCCCTCAAGCGTGACATGGCTCATCGTTGTGCCGTTCTCCGCGATGCCGGCCACGCCGGTGCGGTCCATGCGGTCGGCCGAGCGGTCGAGCTTGGTGCCATCCGAATCGGCCGTGTCGGTCCACTTCCACGTGTCGATCGGGTCGTAGACGTCGGGGTCGTCATTGGTGATCTCCAGGTTCTTCACCGTGATGTACGACACGTCCTTGAGCAGGATGGCCGAGGAGACGGTGCCCTTGTTCTGGTGGTTGCCGACCGACGCACGGTAGTTCTGGTACCACCGGCTGCCCTTGACGCCGTTCGCCGCGATGACCGGCTTGGCGGAGGCGTCGCCGTAATCGGCGATGGTGATGGGCGCGTCGGCGGTTCCCGACGTGTCCTTGATGTGCAGATACTGGTCCTGGAACGTGGAGCCACGCTCCAGCAGCACGGAGTCGCCCGGCTTAAGGTCGGTCGCGATGGCGTTGACCTTGTCCAGCGTCTTCCAGGGATGGTTCTGATCGGTGCCGGCGTTGCCGTCATCGCCATGCGTCGATGACACGTAATATGTCGTTCCGGTCGACGCCGCCGCTGGCGTCGCATCGCCCGCGAGCGCCGAAGACGGCGCGATCAACGCGAACGCCGTCCCCAAAGCGACCGATGCTGCGATCATCCGTGATCCTACATGAGGTTTCATCGTTGTCCTTACTGTTATTGGAGAGTCTCCGTTCCCCTCCTCGTTGCGGGGGGACATGTCGGCGATCCGGTCATCCATGACGATGCCCCCTTCCGGGGTCATTCACGGACTCGCCACACCACCAATATGTAAAGAGACTTTACAAGTTCAAAAGTATAGCGGTACCCATAGGCTACGGCAATGGGGTATGGCGTATTCGGCATTTCGTTAACTGTCATAACGTCACCCTTGTACCCCCTGAACGGAACCCGGGAAATCAGTCGCAATATCCAGCATTCGGACGCAAACCAGCTATCGATTCTTTGTATAACGACACCGCCGTGGCCGATGGAATCTACAGGTACGATATGCCCCATGACGACACCGAGAATCAGTTACGCGCATCTGCTCGCCAAGCCGAATCCCAAGCACATCGACAGTCTGCTGCGATTCTTCGAGGAAGGCCGTTCCAAACGCGGCACGGGCGGTTTCGGCGTGGAGATCGAACATCTTCCGGTGCACAACGGCGACGACACCGCCGTCAGCTACTACGAGGAGAACGGCGTCGAAACGCTGCTCAAGCGCATCGCGCCGTACTACGACAAGGAGAAAGAGTACTGGGAGAACGGCCATCTGGTCGGACTCGGGCGCGAAGGAATCGCCGTGTCGCTGGAGCCCGGCGGTCAGGTGGAGTGCTCGCTGGGCATCCTCAAGACGCCGCAGGAACTGCTGACGCTGTATCGTTCCTTCCGGCGCGACATCGATCCCGTGCTGGACGAGCTGGGCTTCCGTCTGGTCAATTACGGCTACCAGCCCAAGTCGAGCTTCGCCGACGTCAAGGTCAACCCGAAGGACCGTTACGACGCCATGACCCGCTACCTGGGGCGGGTAGGCCAGTTCGGCCCGTGCATGATGCGGTGCTCGGCCTCCACGCAGGTGAGCATCGACTACGTCGACGAGCAGGATTCCATCGACAAGCTGCGTCTGGGCACCATCATCGGGCCGATCCTCGCCTGGTACTTCCGCAATACGCCGTATTTCGAGGGCACGCCGAACCCGTGGCCCCTGCTACGCCAACGCATGTGGGACTATCTCGACCCCCAGCGCACGAACGTGATTCCCGGACTGTTCGACAAGCGGTTCGGCTGGGAGGAGTACGCCATCGACGTGCTGTCCACGCCGCTGATGTTCGCCGATCTGACGCATACGCCGGAGGCCAGGAGCCTGAGCGGCAAGGAGCTGCATCACCCGGCGTTCTATGAGAACGCCGGAGAGGTGTATCCCGACCGCGAGCTCAACCCGTACGAGATCAACCACATCATCTCCACGCATTTCAACGACGTGCGTATGAAGAACTTCATCGAGCTGCGGCATTGGGATTCGCTGCCGATCGAGCGCGCCGAGCGGCTGACGGAGATCATCGCGTCCCTGTTCTACGTGCCGGAGAACAGGGAGCGGCTGGAAAGCTACTTCGAGGATATCCGCGAAGAGGACGTGTTCGAGGCGAAGGCGAACCTGCAGGCGCGCGGCGCGCAATCGGCGCCGTATGGCCAGCCGCTCGAATTCTGGAAGGAGTTCCTGGGATTGGAGGGCCTGTTGGCCGACGAGCCCGGCGATCCGAAGCATCCGGACGTATTCCAGGAATAACCGGAATCCAAGGCGACGACCGGCGGACATGATTGTGGGGGCGTTCCTGCGCAATGCGGGCGACACCCCGCAATCATGTCCGTCGCGTATCATGACGGCATGAAGCAGTCACGAAAATGCGGATCAGGCTCTCCCAGCAAGGCAACGGACGGGAGCGGCCGTGACGCCGCGAAGATGGGGACGAAAACCAATACGAGAACCCGCGCGATCATCGTCGTCGCGGCCATCCTGCTGATTGCGGCCATCGTCGGCACCGTCTTTCTCGTCCGTTCGCTCACGGCGAGCCCCGACTCGTCAAAGACGGACGACGCGCAAGCCAACGCGACGCAGGCCTTCCCGAAATTCTCCTTCGGCGACACCACCATCACGCAGGCCGAATTCACCCAGGCGTGGTCGTCGCAGCGCACCGCCGCCGTCAGCTATTTCAAGCAGAAACACGACGTCAACCTCAACGTCCGGGACGCCGACTGGACCGCCTCATACGGCGGCGAGAAGCCGGTCGAATGGCTGACGAAACAGACTATCGACACGCTGCGCTTCCGTCACGCGGCGTACCTGATCGCAGTCTCGTACGGGCTGGTCGACGACGACTCGTACACCGGCATCGTCAAGCGCATGGAAACCCTCAACGCGAACAACCGGCAGAAACGTGAAGCGGGGCAGGTCATCTACGGGCGCAGCGAATACGACATCGCCTCATACATCGACTACGAGATGACCGCGCTGAAGAACGACTACGTCGACGACGCCACGAAACCGGGCATGAGCCCGAGCGAGACCGAGGTGCAGGAGTTTTACGACGCGCACGACTGGACCGTGGACGGGGTCGAGGGCAAGGCGCCGCTCGCCGATGTGAAAGCCAATGTGAAGACGGCGCTGCGCACGGAACGCTACCGCGAAAGGGTTCAGAGCAAGGCCGACAAGATAGACGTGTCGACCCTGCCATGGAAGAGGCTGTACGCCTACGCGGCGACCCTGGTCGGCTGATCGCCGGGCCGAGGCTGATCCGTCAGTCGGCCGCGGTCAGCTTCTGGTGGTTCTTCTTCGCCGCGGCGATCATCAGCTTGATGCGGTTGAGCTGATTGGCCTGTGAGGCGCCGGGATCATAGTCGATGGAGACGATGTTCGCGTCCGGGTGCAGACGGCGAATCTTGCCGAACATGCCGCGGCCGGTCACATGGTTGGGCAGGCAGGCGAACGGCTGGGCGCAGATCACATTCGGGCAGCCAGACTCGATGAGCTCCAGGATCTCGGCGGTCAGCAGCCACCCCTCGCCGGCCTGCACGCCCACCGAGGTCACCTCGGAGGCCTTCTTGACCAGCTCGGGCATCGGCAGGTCCTGGCTGAACTTGCCATGCGCCAGATCGATGGCCGCGCGCACCGGGTTGAGGTAACGGTCGAGCCCCCAGCGCATGAGCGAGTACAGCTTCTTGTTGCCGCCCATGCCGAGGTTCTTCTCGTTCCAGTCGGTGATGTACGGACGCGTGGTCATGAACTCCATGATGCCGGGGACCACGGCCTCGCAATCCTGCGATTCGATGACGTCGACCACGTGGTTGTTCGCGTCGGGATGGTACTTGACGAGGATCTCGCCGACGACGCCGACGCGCACCTTGCGCGGGATGTCGCGCAGCGGCAGTGCGTCGAACGATTTGACGATCTCCTTGAGCAGCGTCTGGTACGGCAGGTAATGCTTGCCGATCTTCTTCTTCGCGGTATCGGAGAAGCCGTGGTGCTCGATGGTCTCGCGCACGATGGTGTCCCACATCTGGTACAGCTTGTCGGCGCTGCCCTTCTCGACCTCGTACGGGCGCACGCGCATCAGGCATTTGAGCAGCAGGTCGCCGACGACCAGCGCCTTGATGGCGCGGTGCAGCAGCGTGGGCGTGGCCTTGAAGCCCGGGTTGTCCTCGAAGCCCTGTGTGGACAGCGCGATGACCGGCACCTGCGGGTAGCCGGCGTCGATCAGCGCCTTGCGGATCAGGCCGAAGTAGTTCGTCGCGCGGCACATGCCGCCGGTCTGCGTGATGGCGAGCGCCACATGGTCGGGATCGTACTTGCCCTTGACGATGGCGTCGACGAGCTGGCCGATGACCATGATCGCCGGGTAGCAGGCGTCATTGTTGACGTACTTGAGGCCGAGTTCGACGTCCTCGCGGCTCGCGGTCTTGAGGATGTCGAACTTGTATCCGCCGGAGCGGATGACCGACTCGACCAGCGACATGTGGATCGGGCTCATCTGGGGGCCGACGATCGTGTAGTCCTTCTTCATTGACTTGCCGAACGGCACCTTGTTGGCGTACTTCGACATGGTCGCGGTGTTGTGGCCGGATTTCTTGGCGGCCTTCCTCGCGGACTTGCCGTTCGGCGAGGTGTCGGCGAGCCGCGACTCGGCCTGCGCCGCGCGGTGGGAGGCGTCCTTGACGGCCTTGGTGAGCTGCGGGTTGCTCTTCATCACCGTGTCGAGCATGACCTGACGGCCGGGCGTGGGCGCCTCGGATCCGGTCTTGCGGAAGCCCGTAGAATGCGGGGCCGGCTGCTCGGCGGCGTTCTTCTGCTTCTCCGCGGCCTCGACGGCGGCCTGCGCGGCGGCGAGCTGGTCCTGGGCGGCCTTGAGCTGCACCTCGGCGGCCGCGAGCTCCTCCTTGGCCTGACGCTGCGCCGCAAGCTCGGCCGCACTGGGGCCGACCGGTTGGTCCTGCTTGTTCGGCAGCACCTGCTGGCGGGATTGGGACTGGGCCTGTGCGGCCAGACGCCGCTTGTTGGCCTCGCGCTCCTCGACGGCGGCCTTGAGCGAACGCAGGCGGATCTTCGCCGCTCCGAGGTTGCTCACCTCATCGATCTTGAGCAGCGTGTACACGTCGGCCTTGTCGGCGAGGATCTCGGCCACCTGATCGGTGGTGATGGCGTCCAGGCCGCAGCCGAAGGAGTTGAGCTGCACGAGTTCGAGACCCGGGTAGGACGCCACGAAATGCGCCGCCGCGTAGAGCCGCGAATGGTAGGCCCACTGGTTGGTGACGCGCAGCGGCATGCGGGAGACGGTCACCTTGCGGTCGCCGACGTGGCGGAAGCCGTTCGCGTTCTTCTTGCGCGGGTCCTCCTCGCCTTCCGACAGGTAGTCGCTCAGATGCAGGTTCTCCCCCGGCTGCAGTTCGCAGATCGAATCCTCCGAGAGCACGACCATGCCGAGCGCGCAGATCGTCTCGGGGATGCCGTGGTTGACCTCGGGGTCGATGTGGTACGGGCGCCCGGCGAGCACGATGCCCCGGCAGTTGTGCTCCTTCATGTAGGCGAGCGCCTTGAAACCTTCCTCCTGCACGTCGTTCTTGAAGATCTTGTCCTCGGCGTACGCGGCCTTGACCGCGGTCTCGGCCTCCTCGCGGCTCACGTTCGCCCACGCGAACTCCTCGACGATGCGGTCGACCATGAGCTCGTGGTTGGCGAGGTTGAAGTACGGGTGCATGTAGCGGATGCCGTCCTCGCGCAGTTCGGGCATGTTCGCGCCGATCACCACCGGGTAGTTGGCCACGACCGGGCAGTTGTAGTGGTTGTCCGTGTTGGGCACGAGGTTGTCCTCGTAGCTCACGCACGGGTAGAAGATGTTCTTGACGCCCTTGCCCAGCAGCCACTTGATGTGGCCGTGCACCAGCTTGGCCGGGTAGCAGATGTTCTCGGAGGCGATCGATTCGATGCCGGTCTCGAACAGCTCGTGCGAGCTGCGGCCGGAGATCATCACCTTGAAGCCGAGCGAGGTGAGCAGCGTGAACCAGAACGGGTAGTTCTCGTACATGTTGAGCACGCGAGGGATGCCGATCTCGCCGCGGGTGGCCTTCTTGTCGGTGAGCCTGCGGTAGGCGAAGCAGCGCTTGTACTTGTAGTCGTACAGGTTCGGCCTGTCGGAGCGCTTCTTCTTCGCGTCGCCGCCGCGCTCGCAGCGGTTGCCGGTAACGTAGCGCGAGCCGTCGGCGAACGTGGTGATGGTGAGCTTGCAGTGGTTCTGGCACAGCTTGCACACGTCGCGCTCGGAGGTCATCGACATGTTGTCGAGGTCGTCGCCGGACAGGATGTTGGACGCCGTGTGGTGCACGCCGTCGATGACGACCTCGTGATCGTGCTCCACGCTGACATCGTCGCTGCCGGCCATATCGGCGGACTGGCCCGCGGAGACTTCGACGTCGTGGTCGTGCGCGTCGTCGGCCACGTCCTCGTAATGCATGCGCGCGGTCAGGGCGGCGCCGAACGCGCCCATCAAGCCGGCGATGTTCGGGCGGGTCACCTCGCGCTCGGTGAGCAGCTCGAAGGCGCGCAGCACGGCGTCATTGAGGAACGTGCCGCCCTGCACGACGACGGTGTCGCCGAGCTCACCGGAGTCACGCAGCTTGATGACCTTGTACAGCGCGTTGCGCACGACCGAATAGCACAGGCCGGCGGCGATGTTCTCCATCGACGCGCCTTCCTTCTGTGCCTGCTTGACGGACGAGTTCATGAACACCGTGCAGCGCGAGCCGAGGTCGACCGGATGGTCGGAGTTGAGGGCCGCCTGGGTGAACTCCTGGATGGTCAGACCCATCGACTGCGCGAAGGTCTGCAGGAACGAGCCGCAACCGGACGAGCACGCCTCGTTGACGGCGATCGAGTCGATGACGCCGTCGGTGATGGCCAGGTATTTCATGTCCTGGCCACCGATGTCGATGACAGCGGTGACGCCGGGGCTGACCATTTCGGCGCCGCGGTAGTGCGCCATGGTCTCGACCACGCCCTCGTCCAGGTGCAAGCCGGTGGTGATCAGTCCCTCGCCGTAGCCGGTCGCGCAGGATCGGGCGATCCACGCGCCTTCGGGCAGCTCGGACTGGATCTTCTTGACGATGTTGATGGCGGCGGTCAACGGGCTGCCTTCGTTGGTGGCGTAGCTGGACCATACGATCTCGCGGTCGTCGTTGACGAGCGTCGCCTTGATGGTGGTCGAACCCGCGTCGATACCGAGGAAGTGCGGGCCTTTCGCGCCTTCGAGCGTGCCGATGTGGATGTGTTCGCGATGATGGCGCTCGTTGAACGCCTCGCGCTCCTGGTCGGAGGAGAACAGCGGGGGCATGGTCGGCGTGTTCGCCGGCAGGTTCTTCAGGTCGTCGAGGGCGGCGATGATGTCGTCACAGGTGCGCGGCTCGAAATGCACGCCGTCGACGTCGATGCCGTCCGGCTCCCCAGCGATCAGCGCGGAGCCGTATGCGACGTACAGGTGGGCGTCGGTCGGCACGATGAACTCGTCGACCTTGCCGGCGAGCGCGCGGTGGAACGCCTCGCGCAGCTCGGACATGAAGAACAGCGGGCCGCCGAGGAAGATGACCGTACCGTGGATCGGGCGTCCGGAAGCCAGGCCGGCGATGGTCTGCGTGGCCACCGCGGTGAAGATCGACGCGGCCAGATCGGGCTTGGCGGCGCCGTCGTTGATCAGCGGCTGCAGGTCGGTCTTCGCGAACACACCGCAACGCGACGCGATCGGGTACAGGGTCTTGTAGTCCTTGGCGTAATCGTTGAGGCCGGAGGCGTCGGTGTCGAGCAGCGTGGCCATCTGGTCGATGAATGCGCCGGTGCCGCCCGCGCACGAACCGTTCATGCGCTGTTCGGGAGTGGGCTTCAGGTACGTGATCTTGGCGTCCTCGCCGCCGAGCTCGATGATGACGTCGGCCTGCGGGTATTCCTCGTCGATCGCGCGGGTCTCGGCGATGACCTCCTGGATGAACGGCACGTGCAGGTTGTCGGCGAGCGTCAGGCCGCCGGAACCGGTGATGGCGAGACGAATGGGCTCGTCGCCGCGGCCGAGGTCGACGAGCGTCTGATGGATGTCCTTGAGCAGTCCAGCCACCGTGGCGCGGACGTTGGCGTGGTGACGTCGGTAGTCGGAGAACAGCACGTCATTGAGCGCATTGGTCTGATCGAGCACCACGGCCTTGACCGTGGTCGATCCGATATCCAGACCCACGCGCAACGGCTTACTATCGTGGCTTTCGGCCGCGGTATTCGCTGTATCCACCATCTGTTACCTCTGTCTTCGATTCGGGACTTCCCGCTACTTCCTTATGTAATGTAGTCCGAGACCCCTCCTAACGAGCCGTCGTATGGCGTGATTTCGCTAACAAACGCAAAACGGAAACTCGACGGTTTCCCCACGATTGCGGCGTTACCCCCATTATCGCGCATTCGGGGGGGGTGAGCCGAGCATGCCAGCAGGCTGGTGGTCTTATGGACCAGCGCTATTGACCACCCCAGTCCCGCCCAAATCCCTGATATGGCGGACACGCCGGCGACGACGGAGGGCCATACCCCGGCCGCAGTATCCGAGACCTCCAGCGGACCGGGCACGCCGCTGCCCGCGAAAACGTCGACCACGTCGTCCCGCACGCCGCGCATATACAGAGTCGTCCTCCCCAATCCGGTGCCCAGCATGCGCGAGCACCTTTCCCGGAAACAGAGCATCATCACATGGAACAGCGGACTCACGCGAGGCCAGATGAATGCGGGGAGAAGCAAGGCCATGCCGATGGCGGGCGAGACTGTCAGGATGGCCGCGATCAGGCCGACGGCATCGAATCCACTGGATGGATGGCAAGGCCGGCGGCGCCGTCACGACGCCTGTGCGCCCTCGCCGGCCTCGCGATCCTTGAGGTACATTTCGGGGATGTCGCGCTCCTGGTCGTGGAGCTTGGCCCAGACGACAGGCCTGCCGGCGGCCAGCGAACGCGGCACGTCGAGGATGCGCTGGTTTCTGGATCCGCGGAACTGCAGGAGGGAGTCGTGCTGGTCCTTGAGGTAGCGGCCGTCGACGAGGATGTCGATGAGCTGCAACAGTTCGAGCTTGTCCGGCGTCTCACCGGGGCGCATCAGCTCCTCCCACGTGTAGCCGGTCCAGCACCAGATGTCTTTGTCGTGGCCGAACTCGCCGCGGATGCGCCGGGCGAGCGGCAACAGGACGGGCGTATTCAGCATGGGTTCGCCGCCGAGGAACGTGATGCCCTGGATCCACGGCGCCTTGAGGTCGTCGACGATCTTGTCTTCGAGCTTCTGCGTGTATTCGTGGCCGGCCTGGAAATCCCAGATCGACGAGTTGAAGCATTCGACGCAGTGGAACGGGCAGCCGGAGACGTACAGCGAATTGCGCACGCCTTCGCCATCGGTGACGATAAAGGTCTTGTAGTCGGCGATCATGCGCTTGGACATGCGCCGCCCGTCCCACTGGCCGGAACGGGGGTTGTTGGTCAGTGATGACGGCACTCCGGGTCCGCGGCCGGTCTCGCCGGCCGCGAAATCATGCAGCGTCGACTTCCTGTCCATCATCATCCTCCCTGTCCAACCGTAACATTGCGCGCAACGAGCGAGGGTCGCCGGTATATGTTGTCTGACCGTAAGCTCGGCCGAACGGCCTTGAGTGTGTCAGACAACATATACCGGCGACCCTCGCGGACAGCACAACGCGCGGTACCGGCAGTTACTTGGCCTCTTCGAACCACTCGCGCTCGGAGCCGTCCGCCAGCGTCACGTGACCGGTCTCGCCGCTCATGTGCTTGACGCGGTGGGAGATCTCCTCGTGACGGCCATGCACCATCGGGCGCTGCACCGGGTTGCCGAGGTAGCCGCAGGTGCGCTTGGTGACGTTGCACTTGTCAGGGTCGCAGTTGCCGCACTCGGGGCACTTGAAGCCCTCGTCGGTCGGCTCGAAGTCGCCCTGGAAGCCGCACACGAAGCAGTGGTCGATCGGCGTGTTGGTGCCGAGGTAGCCGATGCCGATGTTGTAGGCGTAATCCCACACGGCCTCCAGCGCCTTCGGGTTGTCCTGCAGGCACGGGTACTCGCAGTAGTTGATGAAGCCGC
>OLOZ01000254.1_pt1 | contig 56170 bp, 39 predicted proteins | sample 1673021 | NCBI WGS metagenome assembly OLOZ01 (sample SAMEA3136747, study PRJEB25190) | human gut metagenome | biome: human gut; feature: human-associated habitat; material: faeces | place: Austria | collected 2013 | reverse complement strand
CCAGTTCGCGGAGAGCCGCTCACTGTCAAGTTCTTCTAAGGACTGGATCTCATCTTTGCTAAAAGCACCAGCAAAAGGCTGTCTGTCCCGCCGTGTCCGCCTTTCCACTTCTGGGTATTGGCTGATTTTTCATATATGTCTCCGGATCGTTTAACCGTATATCGTGGTCAGCTTTTCAACTTTTTAAAGTGTTGATTTTCAAATGTTCCAGTATCTTGTTAGACTGGTTCGTAGGGATATTCGTGGTCGCATTTGGACTGGAATTCTTTGAGGTTGTATATTTTGTTGTTTTCATCGAACTGTGCGATGGTTACGCCGTCAAATGCTCCCGGGGTGTTGCAGTAGTTACACTGGAAATACCATTCGATAATTGCTGTGTTCCGGCTGATGTAGATTTGTTTGACATCCCATTTCTGTACGGTTCCTTTTTGGTTCCAGTCGTGGAACCACTGTTGGATCTGCCGGATTCCGTGGTACTCGGGACCGTAGCACTCGCTGTAGATGATATCTTCTGCAAATATATCGGTCAGTGGTTTTTCGTCTTTGTTCAGCCAGCAGGCAAAGTATTTTCTTATGATTTCTTCCATTGTTTTCTCTCCTCTTTGTTGACCTCGCATACATACAGGGTTTCTTCTTCTACGCGGAATTTGATTTCCAGGCCGGCGAAGGGGAAGCCGTAGATTCTTTCGGGATCCTGCTGATAGGCGGGGCGGGGATCCAGAGCTAGGATCTGGATCAGAGGTTTTTGTTTTTGTTGCGGGACTTTGTTCAGGAGTTCCGGCGGGAATTGTACCTGAAGGTGGTCGTCGCGGTGAGCGGTTGCGAAGCTTCCACGTGCTTCGGGGTGGCTGTCGGCATAAGGGATGTAGGGTTTGATGTCGTAGATCGGGGTTCCGTCCAGAAGATCAGCGCCCTGGATATGGATGACCGGACCATCCTGAGGATTCAATGTAACGCCTGTAAGCTGCACACTGGAGAGTCCGATCGGGTTTGGGCGGAACGGGGAGCGGGTGGCGAAGACGCCGACTCTTGTGTTTCCTCCCAGTTTTGGCGGACGCACGGTCGGGGACCATTCTTTTCGGATTGCCTGGGAAAATTCCCAGATCAGCCAGAGGTGGGAGTATTCTTCCAGCCCTCTCACGGCTTCCGGATTCTGATATTCCGGATAGAAATGGATCTCGGCTTCAAGGTCTGCCAGACCGCTCTGCCTTGGGATTCCGAATTTGCTTGTAAAATCACTTTTTATATAAGCAACCGGACGCATTATGCGCCCGGTTGTCTCGTTGCATTGCATATCAATAATTTGGTTGTTATTCATATGTCGTTTACTCCAGATTTACTTTTCCACATTTTTTGATCAGTACTGCCAGCACGATCAGTTCCAGTACCAGGCCTACGATCAGAGCCAGCCAGCCGTTTCCGGTGAATCCACCGACCAGATATCCGGCCAGGCAGCAGCCTGCTACCGTCATAGCATACGGAATCTGTGTGGACACATGATTAATATGGTTGCACTGTGCGCCTGCGGATGCCAGAATGGTGGTATCTGAGATCGGAGAAATATGGTCTCCGCATACAGCACCAGCCAGTACGGCTGCCACGTTCAGTGCCAGTAAGGATACGTTGTTGGTATTGATCACGGCTGTTACGATCGGGATCATGATACCGAAGGTTCCCCAGGATGTTCCTGTGGAGAAAGAAAGTCCAATCGCTACTGCAAAGAACAGTGCCGGAAGCAGTACACCGATGACAGCGTTTCCGCTTACCACATTTCCTACAAAATTTCCAAGTGCCAGGTAATCCGCGGAGCAGATACCGGACAGAGTCCATGCCAGCGACAGGATCATGATTGCCGGTGTCATGGCTTTGAATCCCTGTACAAAGCTTTCGCAGAACTGACTGAAGGTAATGATCTTCCGAAGCAGATAGAAGAAGAAGATAAATATCAGTGTAAAGAAAGATCCGAGTACCAGACTCAGTGAGGAATCACAGTCTGCAAATGCTGTGGCTACTCCTGCTCCGTCAAGAATACCGCCGGTATACAGCATCGCGCTGATACAAAGAACGATCAGTACGATGATCGGCAGGATCAGGTCGATGACTTTTCCGTTGCCGATGATTTTGATTTCTTCGTCTCCGTCTGCGGTTTCTTCTTTTTTTCCTACCAGGTCTGCATGGTATTTTGCCATCGCACCGTAATCGAAGTTTTTACCGATCAGGATGATCATGAATACGATGGTCAGGATCGCATACAGGTTGAACGGAATGGTTTTTAAGAACAGTGAGAAGCCGTCAATCGCGCAGTCATCCGGCAGGGAGGATCCTACGGCTGCTGCCCAGCTTGAGATCGGTGCGATGATACAGACCGGAGCTGCTGTGGCATCTATGATGTAGGCAAGTTTTGCACGGCTTACTTTGTATTTGTCTGTAACCGGACTCATAACGGTTCCTACAGTCAGACAGTTGAAATAGTCATCTACAAAGATAACCACACCGAGAAGCATGGTTGAGAACAGTGCTCCTCTCTGGGATTTGATTTTTCTGGATGCCCAATCTCCGTAGGCTTGGGAAGCTCCTGATTTTGTAATCAGGGCTACGATGATTCCAAGGAATACCAGGAAGAGCAGAATATTCACGTTGTCGCCGATTTTCCAGTTCATGACTTCTATCATGGTCTGGGTGGCGGCAAGGATGTGGAATTTTGTAAAGAGCAGCGCTCCCGACAGAATTCCGATGAGTAGTGACAAATAGACTTCTTTAGTCCATAAGGCCAGGGCGATCGCCACGATGGGCGGGACTAAGGCCCAGATTGTTCCTGACATGTTTGTTTCCCCTTTCATGTTGGTTTTAATTTTTATGTTTTTCGGTTAATTATAGCATGGTAACGTGATGGTGTAAATGGGTATTGTGCAAACGGATGAAGAGCAAAGTTGTATACAAGACGGACGCAGAGGAAGACGGAACGGGCAGGGGAAGCGAGGGACGTGGGCAGAGCAACTTTGAGCTAAGCATTAACTCCGACTATGTTCACGAGGGTCGGCTGACCCTCGCGAAAGTCTGCGTAAATGCTGGATCTCAAAGCTTGCTCTAAACGCCCACAAAGTGTCCCTTCGCTTTCCCCTGCCCGTTCCGTCTTCCTCTGCTGGGTTTTGGCTGAGACTGGATGCTACGGTTGTATGTTCCTTCAAGGTGATTGTAAGTGTAGAATGTTGTACTTTTTTAATCTCAGGTGATAAGGCTTAGATTATTTTTATATTTTCTATGTTTTTATTTTCTTTTTTACAACTACTAATTGATTGATACATAACAACCGATCCCATCCTTCTACAATTTCCCTCAGAAACAAAATTTCTGATAGCTTTTATTGCAGGAGTCTGTTTCTGCTTTTCCCTCTTCCGCCCCTGTACTCTTCGGATCGATTTATTTTGCGAAGAGTTTTTTGAAGCGGTTCATGGCTTCTACAGTGGACTCGTAGGTTCCGAAGGAGGTCAGGCGGAAGTAGTTTTTGCCGTTTTCGCCGAATCCGGCACCCGGGGTTCCTACCACCTGGATGTTTTCAAGTAAGTAGTCGAAGCAGGTCCAGGAGTCCATGCCGTTCGGACACTCGAACCAGATGTATGGGGAGTGGATACCACCGTAGAACGGGATCTGAAGTTCTGTCAGGGTGTCTGCGATGACTTTGGCATTCTTTTTGTAGTAGTTCAGGTTTTCCTGGCATTCTTTGATTCCTTCTTCTGAGAAGATGGCTGCTGCCGCGTTCTGTACGATGTAGGAGGTTCCGTTGTATTTGGTGCTCTGACGGCGGTTCCACATTGCGTTCAGGGACATTTCTCTTCCATCGGAGGAGGTAAATACCAGTTCTTTCGGAACTACGGTGTAGCCGCAGCGGGTTCCGGTGAAACCGGCGGTTTTGGACAGGGAGCAGAACTCGATGGCGCATTTTCTGGCTCCTTCAATAGCATAGATGCTTCTTGGCAGTTCCGGATCGGAAATAAAAGCTTCATATGCGGAATCGTACAGGATTACGGCTTCGTTTTCCAGTGCGTAGTCTACCCATTCTTTCAGCTGTTCTTTGTTATAGCATGCTCCGGTGGGGTTGTTCGGAGAGCAGATGTAGATAACATCTACATGCTGGCTGTGGTCCGGCATCGGAAGGAAATCGTTGTCTGCATTACCGCTGATATACGTTACTTTATTTCCGCACATGGTATTGGAATCCACGTATACTGGGTAGACCGGATCCGGAATCAGGATCACATTGTCGTGACCGAAAAGCTCGGTGATGTTTCCTGTATCACTTTTGGCTCCGTCAGAAATAAAGATCGCATCTGCATCCACTTCCACGCCGTTTCTTTTATAATAAGCTGCGATGGCATCTCTTGTTTTTGCATATCCTTGTTCCGGACCGTATCCTTTGAAAGTAGCAGACTGTCCCATCTCGTCTACGCTCTCATGAAGCGCTTTGATGGCACATTCGCACAGCGGACGAGTAACATCACCGATTCCCAGTCGGATCACCGGTTTGTCCGGATGTTTTTCGCTGTAAGCAGCGGTACGGTGTGCAATCTCTGAGAAAAGATAGCTGTCTTTTAACTGCAGATAATTTTCATTTAACTTTGGCATGATTGTTGTTCCTTTCCTTACGCTTTTTCACATTTTTATAATTTTTTCCGAAGCAGTTCGTTGACCATTCCCGGGTCTGCTTTGCCACGCATCTTTTTCATGACCTGACCAACCAGGAAACCAAGGACTTTTTCTTTTCCACTGTGGAATTCTTCCACGGTCTTCGGATTCTCCGCAAATACCTGATCAACTGCTCCTTCGATGGCGCCGCTGTCAGATACCATCAGGAGTCCTTCTTTTTCCATGTATGCCAGTGGCTCCACATCGTCTTCCAGGATCTTTGCAAATACTTTTTTCGCATTTGCCTGATTGATTTTTCCTCCTTCGACCGCCTGGATCAGGTCTGCCAGGTGTTTCGGGGTAAAGTCCATATCTTCGGCTTCCATTCCTTTTTCTTTCAGCAGCCGCAGCCCCTCTCCCATCAGCCAGTTGGCTGTCTTTTTCGGGTTTCCGCACAGATCGGCGGTCTGTTCGAACATATCTGCCATATGTTTGGTCTGGGTCAGAATGGAGGCATCATATGCCGGAAGACCGTACTGTTCTTCGTATCGGGCTGCGCGTTCTTCCTGAAATTCCGGCTGACGGCTTCGGATCTGTTCCATCCATTCCGTTGGAATCTGCATCGGCTGCAGATCCGGATCCGGAAAATAACGGTAGTCTTTTGCATCTTCCTTAGAACGCATCGCATGGGAGGATTCTTTGTTATCGTCCCAGCGGCGGGTCTCCTGAATGACTTCTTTTCCTTCTTCCAACAGTTCGATCTGACGTTCTCTCTCACCCTCGATCGCATGGGTGATCGCTTTGAAAGAGTTCAGGTTCTTCATCTCGGTACGGGTTCCCATACGATCGCTTCCCACCTCTCTTACGGAGAGATTGACGTCGGCACGCATGGAGCCTTCCTGTAATTTACAGTCGGAGATACCAAGATACTGACAGATCATACGCAGCTTTTCCAGATAAGCAATAACCTCTTGGGCTGTACGCATATCCGGCTCGGATACGATCTCGATCAGCGGGACACCGCTTCGATTATAATCTACCAGAGAGCAGTCTTCCCATTCATCATGGATCAGCTTTCCGGCATCCTCTTCCATATGCATCTCGTGGATCCGGATGGTTTTCTTGCCGTTTTCTGTCGTGATCTCGAGATGTCCATCGTGGCAGATCGGCAGGTATAACTGGGAAATCTGGTAGTTTTGCGGGTTGTCCGGGTAGAAATAGTTTTTCCGGTCAAACCGGCAGTACCGGTTGATCTCACAGTTTGCAGCCATTCCAAGTGCAAGTGCATATTCCACTACTTTTTTATTTAATACCGGGAGGGATCCTGGCATACCGGTACAAACCGGGCAGGTATGGGTATTCGGTGCTGCACCAAACTTTGTGGAGCATCCGCAAAAGATTTTCGTTGCCGTGGCAAGTTCTACGTGAACTTCCAGACCGATCACGGTTTCATACTGTTTTGCCATTTATTTTTCCTCCTTTGCCCAGGCTTTTGGGAATTCTCCCCGCAGTTGTTCGTAAGCGGCTGCTGCCCGGAGTATCTTCTTTTCCTGGAAGCAGTCACCGATCAGCTGCATACCGATCGGCAGTCCCCTGCTGTCCATACCGCATGGAAGGCTGACGGCCGGAAGACCTGCCAGGTTCACGGCCACGGTGTAGATATCACTCAGGTACATCTGCAGCGGATCACTTAAACTGGTGCCGATCTTCGGGGCAGTGGTCGGAGAAGCCGGAGCCAGGATGCAGTCGTATTTCTGGAATGCTTTGTCAAATTCTTTCTTGATCAGGCCTTTGGCGCGCAGTGCTTTCATATAATAGGCATCGTAGTAACCGGCACTCAGTACGAAAGATCCCAGAAGAATTCTTCGTTTTACTTCCTCGCCGAAGCCTTCCGCACGACTCTTTTTGTACATTTCATGCAGTTCTGTCGCACCCGGGGTACGGTAGCCGTATTTTACACCGTCGAAACGCTCCAGGTTGGAGCTTGCTTCCGCACAGGCGATGATATAATATGCCGGAATTACATAATCTACCATTCCCAGGGAGAAGAATTCTACTACAGCACCGTTTTTACTCAAGGTATGAACGGCATCTGCCAGAGCTTTTTTCACTTCTTCGTCACAGCCTTCTGCCAGATATTCTTTTGGAATACCGATACGCATGCCGCTTAATCCACCGGATACCAGGCTATCATAAGATTCCACCGGTACATCGGCGCTGGTGCTGTCTTTGCTGTCATGTCCTGCGATAATCTCAAAAAGAGCTGCACAGTCTTTTACATTTTTACCGATCGGTCCGATCTGATCCAGAGAGGATGCATAAGCGATCAGACCATAACGGGATACTCTTCCGTAAGTCGGTTTCAGTCCGGTCACACCACAGTAGGCTGCCGGCTGACGGATGGAACCACCGGTATCGGAACCGAGTGCCATTACCGCTTCTCCCGCTGCCACAGCCGCGCAGGAACCGCCGGAAGAGCCGCCCGGTACATGTTCCGGATTCCAGGGGTTTCTGGTAACGCCGAAAGCGGAAGTCTCTGTCGTACTTCCCATGGCGAATTCATCCATATTAGTTTTTCCGAGGATAACCATTCCGGCATCTTCTAACTGCTTCACTACCTGTGCATCATAGGTCGGGACAAAGTTTTCCAGCATTTTTGAAGAACAGGTGGTTTTCTGTCCTCTGGTACAGATATTATCTTTCACGGCGATCGGTACACCTGCCAGCGGACCGGTATACCTGCCGCTTTTGATTCCTTCTTCTACTTCTTTGATCCGATGAGCCAGAATCTTTTCATCCATGGAAACATAAGCATGTACCTGGGACTCTGACTTCTGTATCTGTTTTTTGCAGGCTTCCACTGCTTCTTTTACACTGACGGAGCCGTGCCGGATCTGTTTTGACAGTTCCAGCGCAGACATCTGTAAGATTTCTTCCATTGCTTCTTCCTCCTGCTATACGGTCTTTGGTACGATATACTGATCTTCTTTTGCCTTCGGGGCATTTGCCAGAGAGTCTTTTCTGCCGTCCCCGTTGGTCACCTGGTCTTCCCGGAAGACATTCACCTCCGGTAAGATATGTACCAGCGGCTCTGCCTGATCCGTATCCAGTTCATTTAATTTTTCCACATAGGTCAGGATTTTTTCCATCTCATCCATGGCTTTTTGTCTCTCCTGTGGCGTCAGCGCCAGTTTTGCAAGGATCTCTACGTTATCCATGGTTACTTCATCTATTTTTCTCTCGCTCATTCCCTGACTCCTTTCTGCCGTCTTACGGCTCCAGTCTGCTCATATCTCTCGGGAATAAGCAGGCTTCTCTTACATTATCTTCTCCCAGTAACTGCATGGTCAGTCGTTCCAGACCGATACCCAGTCCACCGTGTGGCGGCATACCGAAGCGGAACGCATCCAGATACTGTTCCAGGCCTTCTTCTGTCATACCTTTCTCCTGAATCTTCTCTTCCAGCATGGACAGATCGTGAATACGCTGTCCTCCGGTGGTGATCTCGAGACCATGATACAGCAGGTCAAAGCTTAACGTATAACGGGTATCCTCCGGATCATCCATCGCATAGAACGGACGTTTTTTACTCGGATAGTGTGTCACAAATACAAAATCTGCATTGTATTCTTCTTTGAAATATTTTCCGATCAGTTCCTCTTCTTCCGGTTCCAGGTCGAAAGGGTTTCTGATCTTTCTGTTGTATTTTTCGGAAACCAGGCGTTTCGCTTCATCAAAGCGAACATAAGGGATCTTTTCCACATCCGGCAGTGTGATATTCAGAAGTTTCAACTCTTTACTGTACTCTTTTTCCAGCAGGTTCATCGTATACTGCAGGAAGCCGGTTTCCATCGCACAGATATCAAGGAAACTGTGGATATATCCCATCTCAAAGTCCAGACTGGTGTATTCATTCAGATGTCTTCTGGTGTTGTGCTTTTCTGCACGGAATACCGGACCGGTTTCAAAGACACGGTCAAATACACCGACCATCATCTGTTTATATAACTGAGGACTCTGCTGCAGAACCGCCGGTCTGTGAAAATAAGAAAGCCGGAACATGTTTGCACCACCCTCAGCACTCTTTGCACCGATCTTTGGTGTGTGGATCTCGGTAAATCCCTGCTCATAGAGAAAATCACGGAAGCCTCGAACGATTCCTTCCTGAATACGGAATCTTGCCCGTTCTCTGATATTTCTCAAAGAAAGGGAGCGACGGTCTAATTTTGCTTCCAGAGAAGTGTTTAATTTCCATTTGTCAATGGGAAGTGGCAATGGACAGGATACGTGAGACAGGTGACGGATGGTGGACAGCCGTACTTCTTTCCCATGGGGAGCACGCTCTTCGTCTTTGATCTGACCGGTCACATGGATGTAATCTCCCTCTCTGATCTCAGAAAGTTCCATATCTGTCTTTCCTTCTTCCCATACGGTCTGGATCAGTCCTTCCCTTTTTCTCAAAATCACAAATGCGATTTCACCCATATCACGGATGCTGTGCACTGCCCCTTCCAGAATAATCGTTGTTCCTTCCTCTGCTTTCAGCAGATCTTCTAATTCTGCTTCTTCCTGTTGTTTTAATCCTGTAATGAATTCCATATCACATTCTCCTTTTCATGCAATTTCCGTCAGCCTTCTTCAAACAGTAAGGTCAGGATCATCTGTGCTGTCTCTACCATGTTGGTTCCATTATCCATGCTGCTTTTTTGAATATAGCGATGAGCCTCCTCTTCACTCAGATGATTACGTTCCATTAAAAGTATTTTCGCATTTTTTATATAATTGTCTTCCCGTTCACTGCGCCGTTTCGGCTTTCTGGCTTTCTTTGCCATCCGTTCCATCTGGTGCAGTACCATCTCTGCAGTATTGACCAGATCATAGACCTTTAACGGTGTGGTAAGAGATAAGATTCCGGTGTCTGCCGCACTGACAGTACTGGCAGATCCTAGAAGAACCAGTTCGAAGTGAGGAGGAAGGCTGTCAGCGAGTTCCGTATAATACATATCTTTCAGATGATACCCGCTGATCACCATTCCCGACTCATGTTCCCTGATCTCCGAAAGAGCAGCGGAAGCGGTAGCATAAGCAAATACCTGTGGAAATCCATGTCCCATCAGGATCTTACGGATTTTCTTTGCGTCTTCCATCTTTGGTAAGACGATTACCACCACACTCATCAGCTGCCTCCCTTATCTATACGCGATAAAGATACCGGTTCAGTTCCCATTCGGACACCTGTTCCAGATAATCTTTCCATTCTTTTCGTTTGGCCTTCATATATCCTTTACGGTATGTTTCTCCCAGAACTTTTGATACAAGAGTATCCTGTCCCATGGCTTTGATGGCCTCCCCAAGATTTTCCGGCAACATCTGGATTCCAAGAAGTTTTTTCTCTTCTTCATTCAGGTTCCGGATATCCTTGGTAAGTTCTTCCGGAACCTGCAGTCCTTTTTCAATACCTTCCATACCTGCTGCCAGACACAGAGCAAATACCAGATACGGATTAGACGCGGAGTCCGGACTGCGAAGTTCCAGATTCACTTCTCCACCACGTTCTTTTCTTACATGGACCAGTGCATTTCTCTGTGTTCTTGACCAGGTCACTTCTGAAGGTGCCTCGAATCCGGGAACCAGCCGTTTATAAGAATTCACCAGTGGATTCATTACCGCAGTCATACCCTGTATATGATACAGGATACCCGCAAGAAATGCTTCACCTTCTGCACTTAATGCTCCATCCTCACCTTTGAATATATTCTTTCCGTCTTTCAACAGCCGCATGTTCAGATGCATGCCGGAACCATTAACTTCTGCCCGTGGTTTCGGCATAAAAGTTGCATGGAGACCGTAACGTTTTGCAATTGTACGGACTGCCATCTTAAAAGTCATGATCTTATCTGCAGTGGCCATCGCATTTTCATAAGTAAAATCAATTTCATGCTGTGCCGGAGAAATCTCATGATGGGAGGAATCGATCTCATATCCCATCTCTTCTAATGTAAGAATAATATCTCTTCTCGTATTTTCTCCCAGATCAATAGGGGAAGTATCCAGATAACCGGCCTTTTCATGCGTCAGCGTGGTTGGCATTCCATTGTCATCGGTATGAAACAGGAAGAATTCGCACTCCGGATTGACCTTCAGTGTGTACCCTTTTTCCTGTGCCTTTTTTACTACTCTTTTTAAAATAGATCTCGGACTGTCCTCAATCTCTGTGCCATCTTCTCTGCACACATCACAGAGAAAACGAGCAACCTTCCCCTGCTGGGGTCTCCATGGCAGAATGGAAAACGTGCTCAGATCCGGTTTTAGATACAGATCACATTCTTCCCCACCGGTAAATCCATCCAGGGATGCGGTATCGATGGTACAACGGTTTTCCATAGCTTTGATCAGTCTGCTGCTCGGGATTGCCACATTTTTTAATACTCCAAACATATCTGTAAACTGCAGGCGGATGAATTCTACATCTTCTTCCTCCACCATCTGCAGAATCTCCGATTTACTATAATTCTCCATATTGTTCTCCTTTTTCTTACGCATATATTATCAGTTACGTTCTGTCATTCCAAAGGATGCTATTGCAGCTGTTCGGCAGTTTCACGTTACTGTCTGCTGAACAGTTACGTTTTTTACAACTCAAAAAGGGCGACCTTATCCAGAGTTTTCCCTCCGGATAAGACGCCCTTGCCTTTTATGTTCCGTATTATAGCAATCGGACTTTCTCTTGTCAATACTTCATTAAAAATTTTACAGGTTTGTATATCCCATCAGGGATCGATCCACGGCTTTCGCTGCCTCTCTTCCTTCCCGGATAGCCCATACAACCAGTGACTGACCGCGGTGCATGTCACCGGCGGTGAAAACACCCGGAACGCTGGTTTCGTATTCGTCCGGTTTTGTCAGAACATTGGTTCTCGGGTTCAGATCGATTTTGAAGGCATCGGTGACGTATTTCTGGCTTCCCAGAAAACCGGCTGCGATCAATACCAGCTGCGCATCTATAACTTTCTCACTTCCCTCAACGGGAACCATCATCATACGTCCGCTCTTTTCATCTTTTTTAGGCTCCAGGCTGACGATCACTGCTTTTTTCACATTTCCGTTTTTGTCTTTCTGGAATTCTTTTACCGTTGTTTTATAGATTCGCGGATCCTGACCGAAGACTGCGATAGCTTCTTCCTGACCGTAATCAGTTTTCAGTACCTTCGGCCACTCCGGCCACGGGTTGGATGGCAGTCGCTCCACGGACGGTTTTGGCATCATCTCCAGCTGTGTGACGGATTTTGCTCCCTGGCGGACAGCGGTACCCACACAGTCGTTACCGGTATCACCACCACCGATGACTAACACGTGTTTTCCTTTTGCAGAGATTGCCTTTCCATCTGCAAATCCTGAATCCAGCAGGCTCTTGGTCACAGAAGAAAGATATTCCACTGCGAAGTAAATATTGCCGCTCTCTCTTCCCGGCACATTAATATCCCTGGGATTGGAAGCCCCACATGCCAGGATCACACGGTCAAACTGTCCTTTCAGTTCTTCTGCCGTGATATCTTTTCCCACATCCACGCCGGTCTTAAATTCCACACCTTCGGCTTTCATCAACTCGATTCTGCGATCCAGAATCTTTTTATCCAGCTTCATGTTAGGTATACCATAACGGAGCAGTCCACCGATCCGGTCATGGCGTTCGAAAACGGTCACACTGTGTCCTCTGCGGTTTAACTGCTGCGCTGCTGCCAGTCCGGAAGGACCACTTCCTACTACCGCCACTTTCTTTCCGGTACGGATCTTCGGAGTCTGTGGCTGTACCCAGCCCATCTCGTAAGCATGTTCGATGATGGCACGCTCATTTTCCTTTGTGGATACCGGTTTTCCGTTCAGATTACAGGTACATGCCGCCTCGCAGAGTGCAGGGCAGACACGACTGGTAAACTCCGGAAAACTATGTGTTTTTGTAAGTCTTTCATAGGCCTGTTTCCAGTTGCCACTGTACACCAGATCATTGGTTTCCGGTACCAGATTATGCAACGGACAGCCGGAAGCCATGCCGGCTAACATGGCTCCGTTCTGGCAGAAAGGAACGCCACACTCCATGCAGCGTGCTCCCTGTTTCTGCTGTTCTTCTAAAGGCAGCGGAGTACGGAATTCGTTAAAATGACGGATTCGTTTCAAAGGTTCCTCTACTGCTGCATTTTTTCTTTCATATTCCAAAAATCCTGTCGCTTTTCCCATTTCTCTTACTCCTCCGTCGATTTGGTCTGGAAACTCTCATAGAATGCTTCCATCTGTGCCTGCTCTGTGCTCATTCCTTTCTCTTCCAGCTTTGCAGAAAGAGCGATCATCTTCTTGAAATCATTCGGGATGATCTTTTTGAATTTGGGCAGATACTCCTGGAAATGCTCCAGAATCAACGCACCTCTCTCGGATCCTGTGGCTTCCACATGTTCCTCGATCAGTTCTTTCAGTTCTTTGATATCGTATTTGTTTTCCACTTTTTCAATGGAAATCATATCTTTGTTCAGATTCCGATACAGATGGCTGTTCTCATCGAGTACATAAGCGATACCACCGCTCATACCTGCTGCAAAGTTCTTTCCTGTCTTACCAAGAACGACCACGCGGCCACCGGTCATATATTCACATCCATGTTCTCCCACACCCTCTACAACTGCGTAAGCTCCGGAGTTACGGACTGCAAAACGTTCCCCTGCCACACCATTGATAAATACTTTACCGCTGGTGGCTCCATACAGGGCTACGTTACCGGCGATGATATTCTCTTCTGCTTTGTATCCTCTGTTCTTCGGCGGGAATACAACCAGTTTTCCACCGGAAAGTCCTTTTCCATAATAATCGTTGGTATCACCGCACAGGCGCAGTGTCAGTCCTTTCGGGATAAATGCTCCAAAGCTCTGTCCGCCGGCACCGGTACAGTTGATGGTAATAGTGTCCTCCGGCAGTCCGTCTTTGTGCTGACGGGTGATCTCTGCACCGAGGATCGTACCGAAGGAACGGTCGGTGTTGCCGACTTTCAGATCCAGAGAAGCTTTCGTTCCCTTCTCTACGGATTTCTCCAGTTTCTTTAACAGTACTTTCTCATCCAGCGTTTTTTCCAGCTGGAAATCGTATACTTTTTCCGGACTGAACGTAACACTCTCTTTTTCTCCCGCATATGGATTGTACAGGATCTGAGACAGATCCATCTTTGCTGCCATCGGTGTTTTTGCGTCTTCTTTTACTTTCAGAAGGTCACTTCTTCCTACCATCTCATCGATCGTGCGAACACCCAGTTTTGCCATATATTCCCGCAGCTCCTGAGCGATAAAGCGCATGAAGTTCTCTACGTATTCCGGTTTTCCTTTGAAGCGTTTTCTCAGTTCCGGATTCTGGGTAGCCACACCTACCGGGCAGGTATCCAGGTTGCAGACTCTCATCATCACGCAGCCCATGGTTACCAGCGGAGCGGTTGCAAAACCGAACTCTTCCGCACCGAGCAGTGCTGCGATAGCCACATCACGGCCGCTCATCAGTTTACCGTCTGTCTCGATCCGGACACGGTTTCTCAGACCATTCTGTAACAAGGTCTGATGGGTCTCTGCGAGTCCCATCTCCCATGGAAGACCTGCGTTGTGGATAGAGCTTTCCGGAGCAGCTCCGGTACCTCCGTCGTATCCGGAGATCAGGATAACCTGTGCACCGGCTTTGGCAACACCTGCCGCAACCGTACCAACACCTGCTTCTGAAACCAGTTTTACGGAGATTCCTGCGTATTTATTTGCGTTTTTCAGATCGTAGATCAGCTGTGCCAGGTCTTCAATCGAATAAATATCATGATGCGGTGGCGGGGAGATCAGACTCACACCCGGTGTGGAATGTCTGGTCTTTGCGATCCACGGATATACTTTTTTCGCCGGAAGATGTCCGCCTTCACCGGGTTTTGCACCCTGCGCCATCTTAATCTGAATCTCCCTTGCACTCACCAGATATCGGCTGGTAACACCAAAACGACCGGATGCTACCTGTTTGATTGCAGAACATCTGTCATTATCGCTTCCTGCGGAATCCAGTCTGTCATCACTTTCACCGCCTTCACCGGTATTGGATTTTCCATGGAGATGATTCATGGCGATTGCCAGTGTCTCATGGGCTTCCTGAGAAATAGAACCATAGGACATGGCACCGGTTTTGAATCGTTTTACGATCTCATCCACGCTTTCTACTTCGTCGATCGGCACACCGTTTTCCGGATAATTAAAGTCCATCAGACTTCTCAGATAGCCGCTCTGTTCTTCGTCTACCATTGCAGTATACTGTTTGAACATATCATAACTTCCGGTCCAGGTGGACTGCTGCAGCATATGAATGGTCTGTGGATTGTAACGGTGTTCTTCTCCACCGCTTCTTCTTTTATGTTTTCCAAGGCTGTCCAGTGTCAGATCACTGGCCAGTCCCAGCGGGTCAAATGCCTGAGAATGTTTCTCATCCACCTGTTTTGCGATATCTTCCATAGTGATACCACCCACGCGGCTGACGGTTCCGGAGAAATATTTGTCGATAACTTTCTGAGAGATACCGATGGCTTCAAAAATCTTCGCACCCTGGTAAGACTGAATAGTGGAAATACCCATCTTGGAAGCAATCTTTACGATACCATGCAGGATTGCTGCATTGTAATCATCCACTGCGGCATAATAATCTTTGTCAAGCAGTCCTTCTTCGATCAGTTCCCGGATACTGTCCTGGGCCAGATATGGGTTGACTGCACAGGCACCATAACCTAACAGTGTTGCAAAATGATGGACTTCTCTCGGTTCCCCGGACTCCAGGATCAGGGCCAGAGATGTCTGTTTCTTTGTATTGACCAGATGCTGATGTACGGCAGATACCGCTAACAGGGACGGAATCGGCACATGGTTTTCATCCACACCTCGGTCGGAAAGAACCAGAATATTGGCACCGTCTTTGTATGCTTTATCCACTTCCACAAACAGACGATCGATCGCGCGTTCCAGTTTCGTACTCTTATAATAGGTAATCGGAACAACTGCCACCTTGAATCCCGGTTTGTGCATCTGTTTGATCTTCAGCATATCCGTATTGGTCAGGATCGGATTGTTGATCTTTAATACCTGGCAGTTTTCCGGTTTTTCCTCCAGCAGATTACCCTTTTTACCTACATAGATCGTGGTGCTGGTGACGATCTCCTCACGTATCGCATCGATCGGCGGGTTGGTTACCTGGGCAAATAACTGTTTGAAGTAATCAAATAACGGTCTCTGTTTTTCAGAAAGTACTGCCAGTGGTGTATCCACACCCATGGCTGCAATTGACTCTCCGCCGTTCAATGCCATGGTACGGATAGAATTCTTATATTCTTCATAGGTATAGCCGAATGCTTTCTGCAGCTGTTTTCTCTGCTCTTTACCGTATTCTTCCACATGTTTGTTCGGGATCTTCAGTTCTTTCAATTCTACCAGATTGCTGTCGAGCCATTCGCCGTACGGCTGTTTGGTCGCATAGATTTCTTTCAGTTCTTCATCCTGATAGATTTTTCCTTTTACAGTATCGACTAACAGCATCTTTCCAGGGTGCAGACGCTCTTTTAACACGATTTCTTCTTCCGGTACTTCCAGAACGCCGACCTCGGAAGCCAGGATCACATCCCCGCTCTTTAATACATAGTAACGGGATGGACGCAGACCGTTACGGTCAAGAACCGCACCGACCAGATCACCGTCAGAAAATACAATGGAGGCAGGACCGTCCCACGGCTCCATCATAGTTGCATAATATTGATAGAAATCTCTCTCATCCTGATCCAGTGTTTTATTGTTCGTCCATGGTTCCGGAATGGTGATCATAACTGCCAGTGGAAGCGGCATACCACTCATGACCAGAAATTCCAGTGTATTGTCAAGCATGGCAGAATCAGATCCTCTGGTATCTACAACCGGCAGGATCTTATGCAGCTGATTTTTCAGATGGGAGGATTCCATTGTTTCCTCACGTGCCAGCATCTTGTCGGCATTACCGCGAATAGTGTTGATCTCACCGTTGTGTACAATAAAGCGGTTCGGATGTGCTCTCTCCCAGCTTGGATTCGTGTTGGTACTGAAACGGGAGTGTACCATGGCGATGGCTGATTCATAATCTTTATCCTGCAGATCGCCGAAGAAGGTGCGCAACTGTCCTACCAGAAACATACCTTTGTATACAATCGTACGGCTGGACATAGATACTACATACGTATTTTCATTACTCTGTTCAAAGACGCGGCGGGCGATGTACAGTTTCCGGTCAAATTCCAGACCTTTTTCCACACGGACAGGTTTTTTGATAAATGCCTGCATGATGTGTGGCATACAGACTCTGGCTTTGTGTCCGAGAACTTCCGGATAAACCGGAACTTCACGATAACCAAGCAGTTCCAGGCCTTCTTTTTCCACGATGATCTCAAACATCTTCTTTGCCTGGTTGCACTTCAGTTCATCCTGCGGGAAGAAGAGCTGAGCGATACCATACTCTCTCTCCTCTCCGATCGCGATCCCCAGTTTGTCACATTCTTTTTTGAAGAATTTGTGGGAGATCTGCAGCAGGATACCTACACCGTCTCCGGTCTTTCCCTCTGCATCTTTTCCTGCACGATGCTCCAGATTTTCTACGATTTTCAGAGCATTTTCTACTGTGGTGTGGCTTTTGATGCCTTTGCTGTTGATGACTGCTCCGATACCACAGTTATCATGCTCAAATTGCTGTCGATATAAACCTTGATTTTCTTTCATCACATTTTCTCCTCTCACTGGTGATACGCTACTGCCGCCTGGATCAGTCCGCGGAACAGCGGATGTGCGCGGTTTGGTCTGGATTTCAGTTCCGGATGTCCCTGGGTTCCTACAAAGAACGGATGGCCGGGAATCTCAAGCATCTCTACGATGCGTTTGTCCGGTGACAGTCCGGAAAGTACCATTCCGTTTTCTTCCAGTTCCTGTCGATAATCGTTATTAACTTCATAGCGATGACGATGTCTTTCACTGATTTCTTCGCTTCCGTATAATTCTCTTGCCTTGCTTCCTTCTTTCAGGACACACGGGTAAGCACCAAGGCGAAGGGTTCCGCCCAGATCTTCCACACCGTTTTGTTCCGGCATCAGCGCAATGACCGGATGTGTGGTTTCCGGATCCAACTCGATGCTGTTGGCATCTTTATAGCCGATCACATCTCTGGCAAATTCTACAATTGCCATCTGCATACCAAGGCAGATGCCAAGGAACGGGATCTTTTCTTCTCTTGCATAGCGGATCGCTTCGATCTTTCCTTCCGTACCACGGGTTCCGAAACCTCCCGGTACCAGGATGCCATCCACGCCTTTTAATTTTTCAGCTACATTTTCCGGTGTGATCTCTTCGGAATCTACCCAGCGGATCTTTACGTTTGCACGGGCTGCGATTCCGCCGTGTTTCAGTGCTTCTACCACACTCAGGTAGGCATCATGCAGCTGGATGTATTTTCCGACCATTGCGATCTCCACTTCGTGGATCGGATTTCTCAGATCTTCTACCATCTGTTTCCAGTCGGTCAGATCCGGTTCCGGGCAAGGCAGCTGAAGGGATTCACATACCACCTGTGCCAGATGTTCTTTCTCCATGGCAAGCGGTGCTTCATACAGATACTCCACATCGAGGTTCTGCAGTACATGATTGACCGGCACATTACAGAACAGTGCGATCTTGGCTTTCATCTCCTCGGAGATCTCATATTCGCTTCGGCATACCAGTACATCCGGCCACAGGCCCATTCCCTGCAGTTCCTTGACACTCTGCTGCGTTGGTTTTGTCTTCATCTCCCCGGATGCTTTCAGATACGGAATCAGAGTCACATGGATCAAAACCGCATTTTCATGACCGATTTCATGCTGAAACTGACGGATGGCCTCCAGAAACGGCTGGCTTTCAATATCACCTACCGTACCACCCACCTCGATGATTGCTATGCGGTTATCATCCTCTGACTTTGGTTTATAAAAACGATCTTTGATTTCATTAGTTATATGCGGGATTACCTGCACGGTTCCTCCGCCATAATCTCCGTGACGTTCTTTTTGCAGAACGGACCAGTAGATTTTTCCAGTTGTCACATTGGAATTTTTATCCAGGCTCTCATCAATGAATCGTTCATAGTGTCCCAGATCCAGATCCGTCTCGGTACCGTCATCCGTAACGAACACTTCCCCATGCTGAATAGGATTCATCGTACCCGGATCCACATTAATATATGGGTCAAACTTCTGCATAGTCACTTTATAGCCTCTGGCTTTCAGAAGTCTCCCAAGCGAAGCTGCCGTAATTCCCTTTCCAAGTCCGGATACTACGCCACCTGTCACAAACACATATTTTACTGCCATCACATTTTCCTCCTCGTTTGAAAAACTATGAGAAATACGTTTTCCGAATTTCTCAGATTGTCGCAACAGTCGCCAAGGCCTCATGCAGCCACATACTTTGGCTCGTTGCTTACGCAAAAAGGCGTCAGAAACCCTTTCGGATCTCTGACGCCTTTGTCAGTGCTTTTTAATGCTAATATTATGTCCCTTTCCTTTTATTTTGTCAATTCTTTTCTGCTGTTTTTTTTTGTTTTTCCTTTTTGCCCTGTTTTTCGACAGATTTTTTCCATTATCCGTACAACATAACCATATCGAAGTTCTATTCTCCCTCTCCGGTTGAGTGTATTATCTCCGATTACTTCCAGTTTTTTCATAAATGCAGAGACTGTCCGCATCTCATAAGGCTCCAGATTCTGCTGTCCATAGATAGATTTTTCCATAATCTCACATACGCGAAGATATGCACCTGCCTCTACTCTCTGATATTTTTCATGAATTTTCTGATCTACTTCACCGGTTTTCCATCCAAGGCTCATAGATATTCCGAGAAAAGCCGGCAATTTCTGCATTTCTTCTATATAGATGTGTATAGATGCGAACTTTTTTCTGTTGATCTGCCCGGGCAAATTTTCTGTGCATCCACTCATAGTCCAGGATTCTTCCGATCTCCAGAATCCCAAGGTAAAGAATAACCAGAAGCAACCTGATTTGCCTCAAAGGACGGATCTTCGCCTTCCGGAACTTCTGACACACCCTCTGTGTAAGTGGTCTCTTCGCTGAGTCTTTTCCGAATCTGCTCCAGCGCACTATAGATACCGTTACAGTTCCTCCTCATTATTCCATAAGCGCAAAATATTTTATTAAATCATCGTAGCATAATACCCCATTTTCTTCAACAATGTAATGTTTATTTCCATGCAAATCCGGAAAATTTTTTGATTTTTTTCAAATCAGGGATTGACAATCCAGAATATCCGTGTATACTACAGGACATAAAGCAAAGGCGCTTTGAACTTGGAAACAGGTTCAAGGCGTCTTTTTTTATCTTTAAACATTCTGAATACACTATGGCAATCAGAAAGGAGAACAAATCATGACACATGAAGAAATTCCTGCTTTATATGGAAGCCTTGTTTTTAACGATAAGGTAATGCGTAACAAACTGCCGAAGGATATGTACAAAGCACTTCGCAAAACAATCGAAAACGGAACTCATCTGGAGTTGGACGTAGCTAATTCTGTAGCCGTTGCCATGAAAGAATGGGCTGTAGAAAACGGTGCCACTCACTACACCCATTGGTTCCAGCCGATGACCGGTTTCACAGCTGAAAAACATGACAGTTTCATCACACCGGTTGGTGACGGCGAAGTTATCATGGACTTTTCCGGAAAAGAACTGGTAAAAGGTGAACCGGATGCATCCAGTTTTCCGTCAGGCGGACTTCGTGCTACTTTCGAGGCAAGAGGTTATACAGCATGGGATCCTACATCACCAGCTTTCATTAAAGATGGTACTTTATATATTCCGACGGCTTTCTGTTCTTACAGCGGTGAGGCACTGGATAAGAAAACCCCACTGCTCCGTTCCATGGAAACACTGAACACAGAAGCAGTAAAGATGCTGAAACTCCTGGGAAATGAAACCGTTACCAGCATATCCACAACCATCGGACCGGAACAGGAATACTTCCTGGTAGACAAAGACCTGTATAAGAAGAGAAAAGACCTGGTATTCTGCGGACGTACTCTGTTTGGTGCACCTGCTCCAAAAGGACAGGAAATGGAAGATCATTACTTTGGTTCACTGAAACCAAAGGTTGCTGCTTATATGCATGATCTGGATGTAGAGTTATGGAAACTTGGTATCCCGGCAAAAACAAAACATAACGAAGTTGCTCCTGCACAGCATGAGCTGGCTCCGATCTTTGATACCGCAAACGTAGCTGTTGACCACAACCAGCTGACCATGGAAATCATGAAAAAAGTGGCTGACAAACATGGTCTGGTATGCCTGTTACATGAAAAACCATTCGAGGGTATCAACGGAAGCGGTAAACATAACAACTGGTCTCTGATAACTAACGATGGGGTAAACCTGTTAAATCCGGGAAGCACACCGGCACAGAATATCCAGTTCCTGGTATTTCTGATGGCTGTCATCAAAGCCGTAGATGAATATGCAGATCTGATGCGTGTATCTGCAACCAGCGCCGGCAACGATCACCGTTTGGGCGGTAACGAAGCTCCGCCGGCTATCGTATCCATCTTCCTTGGTGATGAACTGACTGCAGTTCTCGAATCCATCGAAAATGATACTTTCTTCGGAAAGCAGAAAAAAGTACAGCTGGATATCGGTGCTCATGTACTTCCACATTTTGTGAAAGATACCACGGACCGTAACCGTACTTCACCATTCGCCTTCACAGGTAATAAATTTGAATTCCGTATGCTTGGTTCTGCAGCATCTGTTGCAAACCCGAATGTGGTACTGAACACTGCTGTTGCAGAAGCTCTGTCTCAGTTCTATACCGAACTGGAAGGAACCAAACCGGAAGATATGGAACAGGCCGTACATGAACTGATCAAACGTGCCATCCGCAAACATAAAAAAGTTATCTTCAACGGCAACGGTTATACCGATGAGTGGGTTGCTGAAGCAGAAAAACGCGGATTATATAATCTGCCGTCTACTCCGGACTGCCTGCCACAGCTGTTAGCAGATAAAAACGTGGAACTGTTCACCAAACATCATGTATTTACAAAAGAAGAACTTGCTTCCCGTTATGAGATCAAACTGGAAAACTATGTAAAAACCATCGGTATCGAGGCTCGTACTCTTGCAGAGATGATCACCAAAGATTTTCTGCCGGCTGTCAGCACCTATGCCGCTGAGGTTTCCAAAAACGCAGCAGCAAAGAAATCCTTTATGGCTGCCGCTGATACTGCTTCGGAAGAAGCACTGGTTGAAAAACTGTCCACTGCTTACACTGCTCTGACTGCAGAGGTAACAGAACTGAAAACCCTGATTGATACTTCTTTCGCTCTGGAAGATACCCAGAAATGTGCAGAAGCATTCCATGATCAGGTACTGGCAAAAATGGAAGACATCCGTACCATTGCCAGTGATATTGAAGCTTTAATTCCAGATTCTATCCTGAGCTATCCTACTTACGATCAGCTTTTGTTCTCCCTGTAGTGAGGTGGAATCTATGTGTCAGGATGAACGGATTAAAGAAGCCTGCGGTGTATTCGGTATTTATAATCCCCACGGGGAAGATGCAGCCTCTTCCATCTATTACGGGCTCTCTTCCCTGCAGCACCGTGGACAGGAATCCTGCGGAATCGCTGTGTTTGACACCAGCGGTCCCAAGGGAAATATGAATGTACAAAGAGGGATGGGACTTGTCAGTGAAGTTTTTAAAGAAGATGTTCTTTCAAATATGAAAGGAAATCTCGGTATCGGGCATGTCCGTTATTCCACAACAGGGGCGGCTACATTGAGTAACGCTCAGCCCCTGGTTCTGAATTATATTAAGGGAACTCTGGCTCTCGCTCATAACGGCAATCTGGTAAATACCGAAGAGCTTCGCAATGAACTTGCGCAAAACGGAGCCATTTTCCATACAACAACTGATTCAGAGGTTATTGCTTACTATATTGCCAGAGAAAGAGTCCGTACCAAATCGGTCGAAGAAGCAATCATGAAGACCGCCGAAAAGATCAAAGGTGCTTACGGTCTGGTCATCGCAAGCCCCCGCAAGCTGATCGGTGTCCGTGATCCCCTTGGACTGAAACCTCTTTGTCTTGGTAAGAGAGATGATTCTTATATCATCGCCTCTGAAAGTTGTGCACTGACTGCAATCGGTGCACAGTTCCTCCGTGATATCAAACCTGGTGAGATCGTAACGATCACCCGGGAAGGTATCACCTCTAACCTTACCTTATGTCAGTCCCGGCAGGCTCATTGCATTTTTGAATACATTTACTTTGCCCGTCTGGACAGCAAACTGGACGGCATCTCCGTATATGAGTCCCGACTTCGTGCCGGTGCAGCGCTTGCCAAAGCCTATCCCGCAGATGCTGACCTGGTCGTCGGTGTCCCTGACTCAGGAATTACTGCCGCACAGGGATTCGCGGCTGAATCCGGAATTCCTTTTGGACTGGCATTCTATAAAAACAGCTATGTAGGCCGTACCTTTATCAAGCCTACTCAGAAGGAACGGGAATCCAGTGTACGTCTGAAATTAAGCGTTCTGGAATCCGCTGTCAAAGGAAAAAATATTGTGCTGGTCGATGACTCTATCGTGCGTGGAACCACGATTGCCAATCTGATTCACCTTCTGAAACATGCCGGTGCAAAAGAAGTGCATGTGCGCGTCAGCTCACCGCCTTTCCTGTACCCATGTTATTTCGGTACCGATGTACCGTCCAATCAGCTGTTGATCGCCTCTTCCCATTCAACGGAAGAGATCCGACAGTTAATCGGAGCTGATTCCTTAGGATATATGAAGATCGAAGATCTCCAGTCGATGGTCGGTGATCTGCCACTGTGCAGGGCCTGCTTTGACAATCACTATCCGATGGATATTCCAAATCAGTAATCGCGGAAGAAGTATCACTTCTCCGATTACATACATCACATTTTTCTTACGCAAGGCGCATACCTCTCTCCAAAGGTATGCGCCTTTTCCCGTTGGATTGTATTGAAAAAGGGGACGTCCCCGGCGGAAGCGTTCTCCTTGCAGCAACGTGGGCAGGGTAACTTTAAGCTAGCCACCAACTTCGACTAAGACTCTCGCGAGAGCGCTCGAGCCTAAGTCTACGTAGGTGTCGGATCTTAAAGCTTACCCTAAGCGCCCACAAAGTGTTGCTGCAAGGAGAACGCTTCCGCCGGGGACTGGTTTTTCAATGCTGCAGACCAATTCATGATATGTGATACGTCTAAAAAAGACGTAAGTCTTATTTCTATGACTCACGCCTTTCGTTTTTCAGATACACTTTTCCGACTGGATATCCGCTTACTTTTCTGGCTATCCCAATCACTTTACTATATCTGTATTTTTATTTTCTATTTCTTTTTACTGATTTTTCCCCAGATCAGACAAAGTACCATCGTGATCACCATATCCGGCAGTGTGTTTCCCACCGGCAGATCTACCTTCATCAGCATCCGGTACAAAACAAATCCGATCACCCACAGAATCATATTGGAGATCTGGATTTCTTTTTCACTGTGATCTTCTTTTAATAAGAAGAAATCCGCAATCTGGATCGCAATCATCGGTGCAAATACCGAACCGATCAGGTATAAGAAATCCGTGATATTATCCATCGGATACACAATAGCTGCCAGCGCGCCCACGATCGTCACACCAATGGCAATATATTTTCCGTTCAGTTTATGGCTCAGAGTCTCACTGGAGATTCCTGCGGAATACGCATCCAGGAAAGTTGTGGTAACGGTGGAGAAAATGATGATCAGAAGACCCACGATACCAAGTCCCGCCTTCACCATGATCTGCGCGATATCACTCTCGCCGGTATAGATGGCAGCCCCCATACCGATCAGATACATCCAACAGCTGATCACTCCATATACAACAGCACTCACTGCGGTCGCTTTGACCGGCTCTTTTGCTTCTCTTGTGTAATCACTGATCAGCGGCAGCCAGGATAACGGCATTGCAACCGCCAGTTCCACTGCTGCTCCAAAGGTCAGTCCGTCCGCTGCCACGCTCGCTGCATGGTAATCTCCAAAGAAAATAACTTTACAGAGGATCAGTGTCAGAATAAACAACGCCGCCATCGCAACTGTATTTAATTTTCCAAGATTTGTGATACCGATCACAAGCCACAGGATGATCAGTCCACCGATCACCAGACACCAGACCCAGTTACCCACACCGACTGCCTGATTGGCTGCCAGTGCACCGTCATAGATCATGATGGCCGTCCAGCCCACCAGCTGGATCACATTTAACAGGGCAAATAACAGACTGCCTTTCTGTCCAAAGCTGATTTTTACGGTTTCCATTGCACTTTTTCGCACTTTACCGCCGATCACACCTGCTAAAAATAAGAGGACGCAGCCGATCAGATGTCCCAACAAAATAGCTACCAGACCTTTTTTCATCCCCAGAGACGCCAGATACGTTCCGGTCAGGATCTCTGCGATAGATACTCCCGCACCGAACCATATCAGTCCGTTTTCAAACAAAGAAGTCCGTTTTTCACTCATGATCCTGTACCTCCTTTGCATATTCTCCGGCAATGGCAAATCCGTGGTTCATCGGACCGCTGCCCTTGCCGAGATCCAGCATAGCTGCCAGAGCACCGGAAATATAGGCCTTTGCGCGCTCTACAGACACATCCATAGGAAATCCCTTTGCCAGGTTGGAAGCGATCGCGCTGGAAAGCGTACAGCCGGTTCCATGAGTATTCGGGTTATCGATCCGTTTTCCGTAAAACCATTGGCAGGTTCCTTCATGATAAAGCAAGTCATTGGCATCATTCACCTTATGACCGCCTTTTAACAGAACCGCACATCCGTACTGATCACCGATCACTTTAGCCGCCTCCATCATCTCCGCTTCAGAAGTGATAGTCATACCGGAAAGTACTTCTGCCTCCGGGATATTCGGTGTCAGGATCTGTGCCAGCGGAAACAGATATTCTTTTAAGGTGCTTACCGCGTCTTCACTGATCAGTCTGGCTCCGCTGGTAGCCACCATAACCGGATCAACCACGATATTTTTTGCATCATACTCTTTCAGTTTTTCTGCAATCTTTATGATCAGACCGGAGGACGAAACCATTCCGATCTTCACTGCATCCGGAAAGATATCTGTGAAAATATTGTCCAGTTCCTCTCCTAAAAATTCCTCAGTTGCCTCCATAATTGCTGTTACGCCGGTTGTATTCTGGGCTGTCAGAGCCGTGATGGCACTCATGGCATATACGCCATTGGCCATCATCGTCTTGATATCTGCCTGGATGCCGGCGCCTCCGCTGGAATCACTACCAGCGATTGTTAATGCTGTTCTCATATTTTTTCTCCTTTGCATATGAATTCACCATTACTTTTTTATAGCGACGAAAGGTGGTGCCCCCAATTCGCCGCGTATCAAAATTGATCCACCGGATCAATTATTGATATGCAACGCAAGCCAAAACAGACACACCAAAAGGATGGTGTGCCTGTTTTTTTCTGTAAATCATCCCTACGTTGGCATTATCCAAATCAGGTTATGGGTCGAAACGCTGCCAGTCTCCTCTCAGCCTGCTTATGCAAGCTCCCCGTTTTCTATTCGTTTTTGAGAATTGCAAAATTGCAAAACAATAAAGCAATCCCGGTATAGCATTTCTTATCTGTAGATGATATCATCTCTTCCCGGGCCATTGGAAATCATGGTGATCGGGAAACCAATCTTCTCTTCTACGAATTCGATGTATTTTCTGCAGTTTTCCGGCAGATCTTCGTATTTCTTGATACCGCGGATATCGCATTTCCATCCCGGCAGAGTTTCATACACCGGCTTTGCCTTTTCCAGCAGTGTGGTGGTCGGGAAGTCTGTAGTTACTTCGCCGTCGATGTCGTATCCTACACATACCGGAATCTCATCCAGATATCCCAGAACATCCAGTACGGTGAACGCTACATCGGTAGTTCCCTGCATACGGCATCCGTATTTGGAAGCCACTGCATCGAACCATCCCATACGTCTCGGTCTTCCGGTTGTTGCACCGAACTCGCCGCCGTCTCCGCCTCTGCGTCTCAGCTCATCTGCCTCGTCTCCGAAGATCTCGGATACGAATGCTCCTGCTCCTACTGCGCTGGAGTATGCTTTACATACGGTGATGATTTTCTTGATCTCATATGGCGGTACACCTGCTCCTACTGCACCGTATCCTGCCAGTGTGGAGGAAGAAGTTACCATTGGGTAAATACCGTGATCCGGGTCTTTTAAGGATCCCAGCTGACCCTCTAACAGGATCTCTTTTCCTTCTTTCAGTGCGTTCCACAGGAACAAAGATACGTCGCATACATATGGCTCCAGCATCTTCTTGTAGCTCATCAGCTCTTCAAAAATCTCTTCCGGTTTCAGAAGCGGTTTGTGATACAGATGCTCCAGCATAACGTTCTTTTTCTCGCAGATGCCTGCTACTTTTTCTTTCAGCGCTTCCTCATCAAACAACTCGCTGACCTGAAAACCGATCTTTGCAAATTTATCAGAATAAAAAGGAGCGATACCTGATTTTGTGGATCCGAAGGATTTGCCACCCAGACGTTCTTCTTCGTACTGATCAAACAGAATGTGATAAGACATTACCATCTGTGCACGGTCGGAAATCAGGATCTTCGGTGTCGGTACCCCTTTGGATACGATATCCTGGATCTCTTTGAAAACCAGTGGTACATTCAGTGCAACACCGTTTCCGATCACGCTTGTGGTATGATTATAAAATACACCTGACGGCAGAGTATGCAGTGCGAACTTGCCGTAATCATTTACGATGGTATGTCCGGCATTGGCTCCACCCTGGAAACGAACGATAATGTCCGCTTCTTTAGCCAGCATATCGGTAATCTTACCTTTTCCTTCATCTCCCCAGTTTGCTCCAACAACAGCTTTAATCATTTGGTTACCTCCTGACGGGTTATCATCATTTCCTTTACAAAAATGATTATACAACACTTTTCTTATTAGTAAAACTTATTATTACTTATAAATTAAAGTCAATTATAAATTTCCTTAATAAGTATACCATCTTTCTTATTTTCCCACCAGAACTTTTTCATATTTTCCGGAAATCTTTTTAGATTTTCCGTAAACCACATGGCTGAGCACATACTGACCGTCGTTGACAAAGATTTCAATCAGATGATCGTTCACCAGAATATCCAGCTGTGCCACACCCTCGATCACCGGAGTCGCACCTACAGTTCTCACTTCGTCACATCCTTCAAGAACGGCTGACCGGTCGCCAACGATCTTTCCTTCGCTGCGGCTGATCACATATCCACCAATATTTAAGGTTTCTCCCTCAGAAAGATCCGTCCGAATCCGGAAGACTTTTCCACTCTCTGCTGCCTCTTCGGCTGTAGTTTCCACGCTGAGGTATGCGTCCACCTGTGGATGCATGTGGAAATACAGATGTCCCTCTTTTTCTTCCACCACGCGGGCACTACTCATCATACCGTTCCATGCCGGGCGATCCGTACTGTCTGTCACTGCCATCGGCATACGCATCCATGAGATCATCACTCTTCTTCCCTCCGCATCCAGTGTCGTCTGCGGTGCATACAGATCCAGACCGTAATCCACATAACTGTGGGTATCCGGCAGCTTCAGTTCACAGGTCTTCGGATCAAATTCCGCCAGCGCCCACACAGCCTGGTCCGGATATTTCTTCTCCCCCGGTGTCAGACGCATCGGACAGCCGATGAAAATCCACTGATCATTCTGAGAAAACAGATCCGGACACTCGATCGTCCATCCGTATGATTCTGGCCGGCACTGATTTGCGTAAGTCCAGTTTTCTCCGTCTTTACTCGTATAAAAGAGAACTCTTCCGGCGTCATGATACGAGCTTCCCATCATCATATAATAGCTGTCTCCGTCTTTCCACACCTTCGGATCTCTCATCTTCGGTTCTCCGACCTCTTCATCATGAACAGTCGGCAGCACCTTCTTTTTATCCCAGTTATTAAAATGGAACCCGTCTTCCGATACGATCATTGCCTGGCTCGTCTGAATGGCATCGTCCAGTACCCGGTGAATATCTTCCGGGTTTGGTTTCAGATATTTTACCGCGCTGTAATAAATCTTCAGCTTACCATCTTCTTCCAGTGCAGTACCGGAAAACACACCATTCTGATCATATTCTTTGGTTGGAAACAGTGCGATTCCCTGATACTCCCAGTGCACCAGATCCTCACTGACCGTATGTCCCCAGTGCATGGTTCCCCATTCCGGCGCATACGGAAAATGCTGAAAAAACAGGTGATATTTGCCTTTGTAATAGATAAAACCGTTCGGATCGTTGATCCAGTTTCCCGGAGCTTTTACATGTACAAGATCTTTCATTCTTATCGTTTCCTTTCTTTCGGTGCTTAAAGTAACCGGTTACTTTTTCTTTTATCATATCATTCACCTGTATTTTCGTCAATATTTTCTCAGATTTTTCATTTCCGTTTTTTTTGAATAGTGTTACCGGTTACTCGCTCTTTCCTTGTTTTTTTGAGATTTTTTTGCTATACTGGATTAAGAAATTGAAACGATTTGTAACTGTTCAGTACCTTCACAGTTACAAGCAAAAATGCATTTGAAATCACCTTCGGTGATGGCATTTTTGCTCGTATGTCTCGGGATTTTGGCATATCCATGCCAAAACACCTCGCGGAATATTACCTACTGAATAGTTACAACAATTCAACTACAACGGGTCTGACGCGCACGATATGCCTGAGATCTTTTCCGGCAATCGTCGGATATTTGTACGGCTTCGACTCGTTGTTCCTATAAAAAGAATGCATGAGGCAACGATTATGGCACGAAAACAAAATGTAACCTTCGCGGACATTGCAAAATATACGAATTTTTCCAAAACAACCATTTCCCGGTATTTTAATAACCCGGATTCCCTTACCGAGAAGAACCAGAAGATCATCGCAGACGCACTGGAAAAGCTGAATTATCAGGAAAATAAAGTGGCGCGGATCCTGGCAAGCGGACAGACCGAATTCGTCGGTGTGATCATCCCGAACCTGTTTCTTCACTATTATTCCGAGATGCTTGACCGGATTCTTTCCACATATGAGACGTTTGGGTATAAATTCCTGGTGTTTTTAAGTAACGGAGATGCTGACACCGAGCGGCAGTATATTCAGGAACTTCTCGCCTACAAGATCGAGGGACTGATCATTTTAAGCCATGCGATCCCTTCGATGGAACTTGCCAACCTGCATATCCCGATCGTAGCGATCGAGCGGGAGGATGCTCACATCAGCAGCATCAACACCGATAACTACATGGGTGCGATCCAGGCGACCAGTCTGCTCTATCGTCACAACTGTGAAGTGCTTTTCCACATCAACAATCCGACCGCCAAAAGTATCCCGGCATACGGTCGAATCGAAGGGTTTGAAGATTTTTGCAGGGAACAGCAGATTCCACACCGCGTCTTTCTCCATGAGATGAAAGATCAGACAGCTTCCCAGGAGCATCTGAAAGAGATTCTCTCCGAGATCGAGGCGGACTCTCCCGGCAGGAAAAAGGGCATTTTCGTCTCCAACGATACCCACGCCAGCATCCTGGTCAACCTGCTGGTACGAAAATACGGTAAACTCCCTGAAGACTACCTGATCGTCGGCTTCGACGACTCCCCCGCCTCCCGAAACGCCATCTTCCCGATCAGCACCGTGGCTCAGCAGATCGATATGCTCGCTACTGAAGCGGTGAAACTTCTGGTGGAGCAGATTGAAGAACATAAAAACAGCAAACATACACCGGTCAGCGAACCGGTACACAAGATGATCACACCGGTGCTGATCCGCAGAGAGACGACGGAGAGGGATCTGCTGGCAGAAGACAATTAAACCACCTTTTTCCGCTGCCCACATAACTAAAAACTCCCCCGATTGGAATACACGATATCGTATTTTCCAATCGAGGGAGTTTTTTATACTTTATATTTTGTTATTTCCAGTCTTTTATACATTGATCTCAGCAGTCATACCCAGCAGGTCTTTATTCTCTTCCAGCATCGGGTTGATGACGTTTTTCAGGAAAGCGTCTACCTGTACGGAAGCGCGTCCTGTGTATTTTGCAGGATCCATGGTTTTTTCCAGTTCTTCCAGTGTCAGGTTGAATGCCGGGTCAGCAGCGATCAGTTCCAGAAGGTTGTTGTCTTTTCCTTCTACTTTGACGGTCTTTCCTGCTTCCATGGACAGTTCACGGATTCTCTCATGCAGTTCCTGACGGTCACCGCCTGCTTTTACAGCATCCATCATGATGTTTTCCGTAGCCATGAATGGCAGTTCGGAACGCAGTCTCTTCTCGATAACTTTCGGATATACCACCAGACCGTCTACCACATTCAGGCACAGATCCAGGATACCGTCGATTGCCAGGAATCCTTCCGGAACGGACAGTCTCTTGTTGGCAGAATCATCCAGGGTTCTCTCAAACCACTGGGTAGCGGAAGTAATTGCCGGGTTCATCGCATCTACCATCACGAAACGGGACAGGGAAGCGATACGTTCACTTCTCATCGGATTTCTCTTATAAGCCATGGCCGAAGATCCGATCTGGCTCTTCTCGAATGGTTCTTCTACTTCTTTCAGATGCTGCAGAAGACGGATATCATTGGAAAACTTATGTGCGCTCGCTGCGATGCCTGCCAGAATATTGACCACTCTGGTATCTACTTTTCTGGAATAGGTCTGGCCGGATACCGGATAGCACTGTTTGAATCCCATCTTTTCAGCGATCATCGGATCGATCTTATCGATGGTTTCCTGATCTCCGTCGAACAGTTCCAGGAAACTTGCCTGTGTTCCGGTTGTTCCCTTGGAACCCAGCAGTTTCATAGTGCTTAAGACATAATTCAGATCTTCCAGATCCAGCATAAACTCCTGCATCCACAGGGTGGCACGTTTACCTACGGTTGTCGGCTGCGCCGGCTGGAAATGGGTAAATGCCAGTGTCGGCAGATCTTTGTATTTTTCTGCAAATTTTGCCAGCTCTGCGATCACATTCACCAGTTTTTTCTTTACCAGTTTCAGAGCTTCGGTCATAACAATAATATCGGTGTTGTCACCTACATAACAGGAAGTTGCACCCAGATGGATGATTCCTTTTGCCTTCGGGCACTGTACACCATATGCATATACATGAGACATAACATCATGACGTACCTGGCGTTCCCTTTCTTTTGCCACATCATAGTTAATATCGTCTTTGTGCGCTTTTAATTCGTCAATCTGTTCCTGGGTGATCGGCAGACCCAGTTCTTTCTCGGTCTCTGCCAGTGCGATCCACAGGCGTCTCCAGGTACGGAACTTCATATCCGGGGAAAAGATATACTGCATTTCTTTGCTTGCATAACGCTCAGATAACGGACTTACATATCTGTCTGTACTCATATATAATCTCCTTTTTCTTGTACTTGCCGCCTCTTTACGGACGGCTTACATTTTATCGGCTGTACGCCTCACAACAGTAAAATTATATAATACCGCCCCGTGAAACGCAAGCTTAGTTCTGATGAAATTTTCCTAAAAATTCCTTCATTCTTGTATGGTCTGCACCAAATACCTCATCCGGTGTTCCCTCCAGTGCCACCACACCTTTATCCATAAAGATCACACGGTCAGAGATATTTTTTGCGAATTCCATCTCATGGGTCACGATCACCATGGTGATATCCAGATCCGCCAGAGATTTGATGACTTTCAGTACTTCACCGGTCAGTTCCGGATCCAGTGCGGAAGTCGGCTCATCAAAGAACAGGATCTTCGGATTCAGTGCCAGGGCTCTTGCGATAGCCACACGCTGACACTGTCCGCCGGATAACTGATATGGATAGGCATCTGCCTTATCTTCCAGCCCCATCTTTTTCAGCAGTTCCATCGCCTCTTTGTACACCTCGCCTTTGTCCCGTTTCTGGACATGGATCGGCGCATCTGCTATATTCTTCAATACTGAATAATGTGGAAACAGATTAAAGTTCTGGAAAACCAGCCCGAAACAGGAACGGATCTCTTTCATCTCTTTTTTATCCGGATGCATCACTTTGCCGTTTTCTACCCAGGCAGCTTTTTTCCCCATGTACAGGATCTCTCCGCCGTCAATCTCCTCAAGCATCGTCGCGCAGCGAAGCATCGTGGATTTGCCGGAACCGGAAGGACCGATAATAGAAACGATTTCTCCTTCTTCCACCGACAGAGATATATCTTTTAAGACACCCAGTCCGTCAAATTCTTTTTTGATATGATTCATTTCCAACAGTTTCATGTCGACCCTCCTAGCGATAATAGTTCAGTTTCTTCTCAAACAGTTCCATCACCCAGGCTACCACATAGTTAAATACATAGTAGAAAATACCTGCGATAAAGAACGGTACTACAGTAGTCTGTGCAGCTGCAATCTGTTTTGCAACGGCAAACATCTCGATATAAGATACGGAATATACCAGAGAGGTATCTTTGACCAGTGTGATGACCTCGTTGGTGACAGATGGCAAAACGATTTTTACCACCTGTGGCAGAACGATCTTGAAGAAGGTCTGTACTCTGGTGTAGCCGAGCAGCTGTGCTGCCTCATACTGTCCGATCGGGATCGATTCGATACCGGAACGGTAGATTTCCGCAAAATATGCCGCATAGTTCAGAGAACATCCCAGAATGATGGCTGTAAACTTATAACCGCCGATATTCATGCCCCACAGATAAAACGGTCCGAAATACCAGATCAGCAGCTGCAGCATCAGTGGGGTTCCACGCATGATGGAAATATAGATCTTCACCAGCCAGCTTAGTGGCTTAAACCGGCATACGCGTCCAAAATATACGATCATTCCCAGTGGAAGGGAAAAGATCAGTGTCAGAAAAAAGATCAGACAGGTCTGTCCAAAACCCGCCGTCATCTGTCGTACCATTACCTCAATACTCATTGCTTATCCTCCGTGTTATAAATACTGAAATATAGCTTTGCATTTGCCCCTTTACAGCAAACATGCCCCCCGGAAAGCCTAACGCCTCCCGAGGGGTTACATTTTTTCTTATCCGACGTTATTTCCGTCTTCTTATTCAGCTTTTAAAGTCACCATATCGGCGATTTCATATTTTTCTGCCAGTTCTGCAACTTTTCCTTCGTTTGCCAGTTCCTGCAGATCTTTGTTTACGATGTCACACAGTTCCTGGTTTCCTTTTTTGAATCCGATTGCATACTGTTCGGTATTCAGTGTCTCATCGAGGACCTTGAAGCCCTCTCCTCTCGAGTTCAGCTGATATTTGGCAACTCCGACATCAATGGCCAGTGCATCCAGCGCGCCTGCCTGCAACTCGGTAAATGCGGTGTTGTAATCTGCAAATTCATTCAGAGATCCGAAGGTATCTGCCAGTGCTTTCTGTCCGCCTTCATCCTCACTCTGTAACAGATCCAGTGCTGCGGAAGCTGCCTGTACACCAACGGTCTTTCCTGCCAGATCGCTCAGCTGTTCGATACCGGAATTCTCTGCAACTACGATCACCTGGCTGTTATCCACATACGGAACAGAGAAGGTATAATCATCTTCTCTTCCGTTCATGGTAAATCCATTCCAGATACAGTCGATGGATCCTGAATTCAGTTCCATATCTTTGGAATCCCAGTTGATCGGCTTTTTCACCAGTTCCCAGCCTTCTTTGTCACATACCGCCTGTGCCAGTTCCAGGTCAAATCCGGTGTATTCTCCGTCATCATCCATATAACCGTATGGCGGATATTCTGCATCGAAACCTACTGTGAACGTCGTTCTGCTGCTTTCATCCGTTGTTTCTGCGGAAGCATTCTCGCTGCTCTCATCCGTTGTTTCTGTGCTCTCGGTCTTGCTTGTATCTTCGGTCGCTGTATCTTTACTGGAACCACATCCTGCAAACAGGGACAGTGCCATTGTTGCTGCTACCATGATGCTTACTGTTTTCTTTTTCATAACAATTACCCTCCGGTTTTTCATATGCTAACACTCTATCATAGTAAAGTATTAATGTCAAGACATTTTTCAAAATTTGTCTTTGTACTGTGGACACACCGGGGAGTTCTCATCTGCAACATATTTTTCCGAAAATTTGTTTTTATCAAAACTGATCCTCGGAACCAATGATTGATATGCAATGCGACCAAAGAAAAAGCAGTGCGACCGGTTTTATTCACCGCCTTACTCTACTTTTTCCTGTTTAACCTGATATTCAATTATTTTTATTGATAATTTTTATCAGTATCCCGTACTCTTATGGTACTCCGCAGTCAGCTGTTCCAACAGATGCTCCATCCCCTGCTGATAATCCTCTTCTCTGCCCTGCTGTTTTTCTTCCAGTAACTTTTTATATTCCTGGCCTTCCGGTGTGTCATAGAGGTCTTCCACAGCTTCTTCCACTTCTACATAGATTTCTTCCTGGCGTTCTTCATCGACTTCCAGCTGTTTCGCCTTTTCCACAAAAGCGTCCACACCATGTTCCATATACACGGCATACAGAAGGCTCTTTACCGCTCCCATCGTGTGCAGTTTGCCGTAGGCGATCTCAAAGCAACGAATCGCTTCTTCCATCTGAAACAGCCTTGCATAGGCGCAGCCCATATTGTGGTAGATTTCTCCGATAAACTGTTTTCCGAGAAGGATCTCCTGGCGGGGAAGTTCCTGGTCTGGGGTCACTTCTTCCTGTTTTTCCTCCCGGGAAGAAGAACTATCCGTCTCCGCTGCATCTGTTTCCGGATTCTCCGGTGTACTGTCGGTCTCTTCCTCTGCTCCACCCTGTGGATCTTCCATCATATCGATGGTGATCGCAACCGGAGACTCTGCTTCTGCGCCTGCAGGGTTTTCTGTTGTTTCCTGCACTCCTACAGTATGGTCCGCTGCTGCTTCGGTCGCTTCCGGTTTTCTGATATCCGTCACTTCGGTGTCATCTTCCGCTTCCCGGCGAAGCGCCCTTTGATAAACCTTGATGGCGTTCACATATTTTCCGTGTTCCATCAGATAATCACCTTTTCGCTTCTGACGCAACACTTCCGGTTCATTTGCCAGCTGTCGGATCTGCTGATTCAATCTGCGGAACTCTTCCAGAGACAGATAACTGATCTCCTTGAACACCGGAAGGATAAAATCTCCCACCTTCATCTCATCGTCATCCAGATGTTTATACAGATTTTCTGCCAATTTCTTCAATCCCAGCTGATCCCGGATCCAGAAACACAATTCCTCGTTCAGGATCGTACTGTCCAGCAGATATATATTATGATAAAAATAAAAGCACAGCTCTTCGATGGAATAGATATTGGTACTGATGTTTTCAATATAATAAGGCAGTTTTGCCCGTTTTACCTGACACAAAATATATCCGCTCATTCTTCTGCCCCCCAACTCTTCATCGTCTCATGCCATGTAAGGTTGCTCGACGGATAAAGATCTCCAAATCCCATATCCGTCACATCAATCCTGCACTCGTCTGCCGCAGTAAATTCCAGATGTATATGCAGTCTAGTCGCTTTTGCCGGACGGTCCGGAAGACCGGGCAAAGGCATACTGTAGCGCACTTTACCGGTATTTTCCATATCAGACACAACAAATTCCAGTTCCCTGGTATCATCTAGAATAATTTCACAGTCTCCCATTGCTTCGTACCAGTTGACACCGGATACGATCAGGGGATGATAGGCCGGTGTTCCGAACACAGTCATCTCCATACCCACATTTTCCCGTACCAGATCATTGCCCACATACAGATACCCCTTCAGATTCCGTTCCTCTGTCTTTTCTTTCGCAGCATAGCAGGCACCCTTGGAAAACAGATTATTTCCGTAAAATACCCGGCGCTGGTGTTTACAAAGCTCAGCCACAGATTTTTCTGCCCAGTCTCGCTCGAACCCTTCCCCAACCAGGTAAATACTTGAATAAACCTCACTTCCCACTGATTCTGTCACAAACTGGCAAAAATCCACATCACGCTGCATATATTCCGTGTGTAGTGTGATATGACCACCCCGTCTGACTCCGACATGTACCGGACGGGTACTGCGGTTCATCTCCAGTTTTGCATAAGAAACTTCATCCTTGTCAAATACAAACAAGCCTACACTTCTGCTCCAGATCTCCGGTTTCTGATATAACGTATGATAATAAAAGCTTTCTTCATAATCCTGCAGAAAACAACGGTTTCTCGGAAATCCCATCTCCCGGCATGCCACCCGGATGTTCTCCACCATCGGGCGTGTCAGTACCGGCGTAGTGATCATCAGTCCGTTGATACTCTTCACCAGATCCGGCACACCAAGGATACGAAGTGCATTACCGATAAATTTTCCGAGAAGTTCTCCAACCTTCCATGTAGCCCCGTCCACTTCCACTGTCTCCTGTTTCAGACACAGTGTATACAGGTTTTCCACAGGAATCTCCTCCTGCTGTTCCACAAAGTACTCTACTTCCAGGCCGAAGTGCCATTCCTCTTCTCCCGGTTTCTTGCTGAGCACATTGGGGAAGGTATACTGACCGGTTCCCACCTTCACCGGCAGAGAAACGGGTTCTCCCTCACGCCGGTCATAATAACACAGCTGCGAGACCTTCTCCCCAAAATCAAATCCTACCAATATATTTCTGACTTCGTTCATTTTTCTGCCTCCATCTGTGTATTACGCATGGAGTACCGGAAACATTTTTCTTGCAAAATGTTCTCTCTGTAGGTACTGTTCCATGGCTTTTTCTGTCTGCTCTCTCCGTCCCAGTTTCCGGCCTGCCAGCATCTGATTGATCAGCTGATATTTTGTGTTTCCTTCCTGTAAAGACTCTTCCATCGTCAGAAGTTTCTTTTCCGTCTGTCGGGTATCATCCGGCAGTTCCACTGTCAGGTAATACTCCAGTATCTCATCATAAAACAGCAGGAATTCCTTTACAAAAATGCCCTGGTACATATTTTTCATCGGTTCACTTTTAAAGTTTTCACCGGTATCTTTGTCACGGATCAGTCGATAATGAATTGTCACCCGCGCTCCGGCCGGGTACTGAACCTGGATAAACTGTTTGTCATCCATCTGGTATGGTTTTGTGAATCTTGCCGGGAACTTCCGGTAAAATGCAAACCGCAGGCTGTTTTCCGTACATTCTTCGAGAATCTCATCGATCAGTTTTTCCTGCTCTTCTGTATAAGTATCCAGTTCTGCATAATATTTCAGGAGTGCCAGGTGACAGATCCGGTCTACCTCCTGCTTTCTCCTGCAACATTGTTCCAGGCACTGGAAAATATATGGATCTGTTTCTTTTTTGCCCAGAAAATATCCGTATGCCCAGAAAGAAATGTATGCCAGGATCACAGGTTCTTTTCCCTTCTGTGCCACATACTGTTCCAGCATCGCAGCTCCCTGCCTCAGATAGACACGTCCGAACATGGAGAGTAGAAGAATCTCTTCCTCCAGCGCATACGTATCCAGCTGGAATCCGCGCATCCGTTCCCATAAAAGTGCCATCTGTTCCACAGATCCAAGCAGATTATCGCTCAGGTAAATCAGAATCACTTCATTGTAGAGTCCCTGTTCAAATACATACTGCGCCAGATACACCAGTTCTTCCTGTTCCACAAAATCATAATCCAGAATCAGATAGCTGGTCAGTTTCATCAGACTTTCCGTTTTTATGCCTTCATAGCCATAACGGCTGATCATGTCCAATGCCGTGGCATACATCCCTTTTTCAATCAGAATCTCGCAGAGTAATACCTTATCTACTTTTGCAAATGTCACCAGATCCATTTTTTTCAGATAACTATCCAGCGTATCATCGCCTGCGTGTTCTGCATAATATTCCAGAATTTTTCTGCATACCATATGGCGGTATGGCTCCTGGAATTCTGACATTTCCACCACATGCTGGTAACAGCCAAGGGTGGAAAGTCCGATCTGTCTGCGGCTGTCATTGCCACATACGGCAAGTAACAATCCGGGTGTTGCGATATCCAGATTCATGCACGACTGCAGATATGGTTTTTCATCCATCAGTTTCTGTATATTGTAATCTACCGTTGTAGCATAACGCCGCCGTTTCTCATCCTCAAAAAGGATTCTCGCATCCGGTGTATACAGCTGAATATAGGCAGCACCGTCTGTGCACGGATAGCTTTGTTCTTCTTTCAGTTCTCCATGACACACGATGACGCTGCGAATCTTCGGATCATCACAGTACACCCGATAAGAAAACATAACTTTCGCCATCGCTTCTCCAAGAGCCGGCGTTGCAATGTCTTCGATGCATTCCTGATAGATGGTAGCATAATCTTCACTGATTCTTCCCTCCATCAATGCTTCCTGCGCGAATGCTTCCATCGCCTTACGATAATTCTGATATGTTGTCTTATCTGCCTCTTTATTGCGTATCACATTGGCATACACAGATGCCCGTTTTCTGCTGCTCAGTGTATTGTTATATACAAAATACATACGGATCACCTGCGGCAGTACACTCTGGAAGCCCTGAGGCATAGTTTCAATATAATATTCATATAAGCGGGTGATCCGGATATCTGCCTCCACTGCCAGCTGATACCAGCGGAAATACTCGCTCTTCGTCGGCTGTCCCTTCATAATGTATTTGCAGATATGATCCACCAGATCATTGCCAGGATAAGCCTCGTAACATTTTACCAGCAGACGGTAGATCACCGGCTGGAAATTCTTCACATATTCTGAGAGATGCCCGATCCGCATGGTCAGTTCTTCATTCAGTTTTCCATAACGTGCTGCATAGTGAAGAACCTGTACCATAAACGGTGACAGTTTTTTCAGATAGCCTGCTTCTGTTTCCATTTTCTCATAGGCTGCCAGATACAGAAACGGGCTTCTGCATCCCAGATCAAACAGTTCTTCCAACATATACATCTGTCTGCCCGGTGCCTGCTTATATTCTTCCGAAGTTTCCATCAGCACTTTCAGGATTGGATAACTGCCCGGATTCATACGATAGAGATTTTCGATCCTGGCCTGTGCTGTCATCTTCTGTTCTTCAGTAGCCACAGAGGTCTTCACTGCCAGCGCCAGATACCAGGCTTCTTCCTCCATCTGTTCCCTGGTAAATTTCAGTTCCCTGAGAGGCCACAGCACAGACATGGCATTTGCCACATCTCCGGTCTGTTCATAGATGTATGCCTCTGTCAGCTGTTGTTTCGGATAATAACATCCGAGATTCCGGAGATTTTCCAGTTCTTTCAAGGATGCTTCTTTCCATTCCTGCTGTTTTATCTCGCCCAGCAGATATTTTTCATACAGTGTTGCCAGTGCCGCCTGTCCTTTTTTCTCATAAGTTCTTGTGCTCAGTTCATAAGAAGCATTGCCCGAAGCCTTCACCTCATAGATATACGTTCCATATACGGTTTTGATCCGGATCTGTCCGTATTTTCTTCCGCTTCCCAGTTTTTCTTTGCGGATCAGATATTCCAGCCCATAAACACTTCCGATGAAATCCTCACTGGTGATCACTTTCTTTTCCACTTCCAGGAAATCTCCGGTAACCTCCACTTCCATCCGGGTATACCCCCAGGTGCTCTTATACAGATTCAGACAGTCTTTGACTGTAGTATCCAGATGATCCCAGGTCTGTTCTGTCTTTTCCAGACGCAGCGTCACCGGATCTTTTTTTCCGGTTCCGATCAGAAACTCTTCCATATGCTGATAGGTCACCGGGTTTCTGGACATCCCCCGGTACAGGCTTTCGTATCCCGGATCTTCTCCCTGCAGCACTTTCAGAAAGCTCTCGCTTGTATAAAGACGAAATGCCTCCCGATAATCACTCTCCGCCAGTTTGATAAATGCTTCCAGATTATCCACTGCTCCGCGGGATGTCTGAATCCCGTCGTCTGTGATCTCTGCGTGTACCGGCACCTGGTATTCTCCCAGGTTACTGTTGATCGTAATCACTGCATCTACCGTCTCACCTGCGGACAGTCCCTTCACATCCAGCCCGTAAGGAATACATACGGTTGTTCCCGAAAATTTTTCTTTTGCCAGAAGTACCCGGCGATTGGATGACATGGTCATTCCCTTGATCCTGCGGTTATCTTCTGCCGCCACATATAATTCTCCCCGAACATTCTCCCCTTCATTGGTCGTAAGGTTAATCTGTGTATCGGAAAGAGTCAGCTTTGGTACTTCATATTCAAATCTTCCGTTTAGTAACTGTTCCATTCTTCTTTTCAAAGTATCCACCTGCGCTTCTTCTTTTATCGACCTTGACTATTTTTTTCTTATCATTATAATGAAACTAACATGATTGCTTATTTCATATGGTGTTGGGACAAAAGGCATTTTGTCCACTTTCTTATCATTTTGCAAAGCAATCTGCAAAAATACTCATAATTATTTTTATTATACACTACGCAAAAGTTTGTTGCAAGAAAAGAGGAGACATTATGATTAAACACAAGGATCATTTCCACGGCAGTGACCTGGAAGCTATTGAGAAATGTTATCATATTAAGAAGGAGGATATCATCAGTTTCAGTGCAAATGTCAATCCGCTGGGAATTTCTTATCAGCTACGTTCCACACTGGCCGATAATCTGGATGCGATCACTACGTATCCCGACCGGGAGTATACAGCTCTTCGCACCTGTATTGCCACGTATGCGGGAACGCAGCCGGAAAATGTGATTGTCGGAAATGGTTCCACAGAACTGATTTCTCTGTTTATTCAGACGAAGCACCCGAAAAAAGCACTGGTACTTGGTCCTACGTATTCGGAGTATGAACGGGAAATCTCACTGGGCGGCGGTACAACACTGTATTATCCTTTGAAAGAAGAACATGGGTTTCATATGGATGTGGAAGATTTCTGCAGCCATCTTTCCGATCAGCTGGAGCTTCTGGTACTCTGTAATCCGAATAATCCTACTTCTACCGCAATCACCTGCAGTCAGATGCGCCGAATCCTGGATGCCTGTCTGCAGTATGGAATTTTCGTGATGGTGGATGAAACATATGTGGAATTTGCACCGGAAGAGAAAGATGTGACCAGTATTCCTCTGACAAATTATTATACAAATCTGATCATTCTGCGTGGCACTTCAAAGTTTTTCGCAGCTCCGGGACTGCGGCTTGGCTATGCGGTGACAGGAAATCAGGATCTGATCAAGGCAATCAATACAAGAAAAAATCCCTGGACGATCAATTCGCTGGCAGAGATTGCCGGACGGCTGATGTTTCCGGATGAGGAATATATTCGTCATACGAGAGAACTGATCTGCAGGGAGAGAGACCGTTTGTATAACGAGTTGTCGACCTGGGACAGTGTGACGGTGTATGAAGCTTCGGCGAATTTTATCCTGATGAAGATCCGGAAACCCGGAATTACTTCCCAGGATCTGTTCGATCATTGTATTCGGAAGGGACTGATGATCCGGGATTGTTCCACGTTTCCGTTTTTGGATGATCATTTTGTGAGATTTTGCGTGATGCTGCCGGAGCAGAATGATCGGCTTTTGGAAGCGTTCAGAGAGGTGTTACTGTAAAACTTTACTTTTATGCTTCCTGACAGCTTACATCATATACTGCTCAAGTTCTGCCGGATTGTTCGTATATTCTCTGGCACGTTCTTTCGTGATATAGCCCTGTCGCATCAGTCGGGACAGATCCATATTCAGGGTATGCATACCGGCGTTTCCACCCGCCTGCATCATTGCAGAAATCTGGTGCGTCTTTCCCTCCCGGATCAGGTTCAGGATCGCATCGGTAGCCACCAGAAGTTCTGTTCCTGCTATCCGGGCTGCTCCTTTCACTTCTCCACAGGGGATCAGACACTGGCTGACAATTCCTTTCAGAGCAGCGGCCAGCTGGATTCTGATCTGATTCTGACTGCCGGTCGGGCAGGCATCAATAATACGTTCCACTGTCGGTGCCGCCCCTGTGGTATGCAGAGTGGACAGCACCAGATGACCGGTCTCAGCCGCAAGAAGGGCGGCAGAGATGGTCTCATAATCCCGCATCTCTCCTACCAGGATCACATCCGGATCTTCACGCAGAGCACTTCGCAGCGCATCCGCAAAGCTTCCCACATCTTCCCCCACTTCTCTCTGGTGAATCAAAGATTTCTTACATTGATATTTGTACTCGATCGGATCTTCGATCGTAATAATATGCCGGTCGCTGTTCTGGTTCACATGTTCGATCATCGCCGCAAGTGTCGTGGACTTTCCGCTTCCGGTCGGTCCGGTCACAAGAATCAGTCCTCTCGGCTGCTGTGCCATCTGGTAAAGCCGGGTTGGCATCCTCAGCTGTTCCAACGTGGGAATCTCCGTATTCAACAGACGGATGGCCGCCGCCACCTGATGCTGCTGCCGGAAAATATTGACCCTCTGACGGCTGCCGTCACTGATCTCCAGCCCAAAGTCCACATCTCGTCCGGAAGCGAAGATTTCTTTTTGTCTCTCGTCCATACTTCCCATTAAAAGTGCCCGCAGTTCCTCCCCGGAAAATTGCAGCTGACTTTTTGTCAGCTTGCCATGCACACGATACCAGACCGGCATCCCCTCTGTGATATGAATATCCGATGCCTTCACACGTCTTGCATCAAGAATCAGCTGTTCCATCTTTGCATCCATTCGCTATCCTCCTGTACATTTTAATGATTTCTGTCGATATATTCTTCCTTTTTCAAACTTTCCTGATCCAATCTTCTTTATACACAAATAGCTGCTTTTCGCAGCTATCTGGGCCGTTACAATATCGGTCAAGTTCTATATACTATGTTGTCCCTAAATCTCATAACTGATCTTCATCATCTCTTCCGGCGTGGTCACTCCCTGTTCCACCAGCTGAAGTGCACTCTCTCTCAGAGTACGCATCTTACGCACTTCCCGCGCGTACTTTTTAATATCTTCCACCGGAGCATGCTCGATGATCATCCGGCGGACATGGTTATCCACCACTAGAGCGTGTCTGAAAAAGGCTTTTCGTGAGCTGCGAGTCTCAGTTTGTGGGAGATTTTATCCGAATGAGGGCGGCGTAGCGGGCTACGGCAACCGAATGAGGGTAAAATATACCGCAAAGTGGGGCTTGCAGATTGCGGAAATGATTTTTCAGACACGCTCTAGGATCTCATGGATAGCAATTCGTCCACGATACCCTGTATTATTGCACTTCTGGCATCCCATACCACGTTTTACCCTGCGAATATCTGCCCCGATCAGGATACGCTCCCGCTCAGTGGTCTCCACTTCTTTTTCGCCAAAAAGTCCAAGATAGTTTGCCGCATCTATCTCCAGTGTATCTGCACTGTTGTCTTTTACAACAGAGTTCTCTCCCAGTGACAGATTGCTGATTTTTGTATTTTTCCCTTTTCCTGTCAGTGTAATCTCTTTTTTCGTATCTTTCTCTTCATAACGGATGTTGGACAGATGCCGAAAATACGCTACTTTGATTTTATTCTCTGTCGAATCATCTCCGTACAATGTATTGGAACTATTGGAAGTTACTTTTTCACTGGAACGATACTCATTTGTAGACTGACTTCCCCGCTGATAATAGGGGACTGCCTGGATGCATGCATAGATGGTCTGCTGTTCTTTCAGACTTTCTGCTACTTTTGCCAGACGCAGAATACTTGTACTTGTTGTTGCATCCAGCATGCTTTTGTCATAGGTATATCCGTCGAGAAGACCCAGAACTGCATTATTTGACGCCGATGCCCCGTCATGTTCTTTGTCCAGCGTGATTCCATAGATTTTTCCCTTCCGTTTACTATCTGTAAACGGTGCTTCTTTTCCCTGGCTCATCACTTCTTTTTTAAAGTCTTCCCACTGTCCGGAACTGCGATAATAAGTCAGCTTCGACTCTGCAGCCAGATACACCGTCTTCGCATTTTCCTCATTTTTTCGGAATTCTGCCATTTTCATATAGTGCAAAACCGATGGAATTGCGATACCAAGGATGACCGTCATGATCACCAGTACCACCACAAGTTCTACAAGAGTAAATCCTTTTTTCTTTTGTCTGCTCATTTTCTGTCACCTTTTACTGTTTCTTTGTAACTGTTCGGCACCTCGCAGTATATTATCTACGGAATATTTATTACATGCAGATTTTTCTCATAAAAAGATGATACTTTGCACTCTGCATATGCGATAAAAGCACTCCCATACAGCTATATTTCTGTGCCATATAAAAAGTGCTTTTCTATTTTATACTATTATAATAATGAAATATTTTTGTAAGTCAATTGATTTTATTAATATTTGTACATATTTTTCGGATTTTTGCTATTCTTCCTTTTATTTCTGAAAGTTATCTTCAACCTGTACAACATTTTTTATTGAAAATCAAACAACGAAATCTGATTCGACTCCGGTATATCCCCGAAGATATGCAGATCATCCATAAAATCAATCACACTCTTGCTGACCTTCGTCCGCTGTCTGAAATCATCTTTTGACAGAAACTGGCCGTCTCTCGCCGCAAGCACCACCGCATCAGCCGCTTTATCTCCCAGTCCTTCGATACTGTCCAGCGCCGGCATCAACTTACCGTCGACAACCTGGAAGCGGTGCGCCTGTGCCTTATAAAGATCCACCTCCGTAAACGAGAACCCTCTCGCATACATCTCCTGTACGATTTTCATGTCTTTTACGGTATCCTGTTCTTTTTTCGTCAGTGTATCACTTCGTTTCTTATAATCCGCCATATAATACTCCAGCCGTTCCCGTCCCATACACATCAGTTCATAGGAAAACGCAGAAGCACGGATACTGAAGTAAGCCGCATAGTAAGCCAGGGGATAGAAGATCTTATAATACGCGATCCGGTACGCCATCATAACATAGGCTGCCGCATGAGCCTTCGGAAACATGTACTTGATCTTCTTACATGACCAGATGTACCAGTCCGGCACATCGTGGGCTTTCATCTCCTCTTCCCACTCCGATTTCAGTCCCTTACCTTTACGGACGCTCTCCATGATGGTAAACGAAAGCTCACTCTCCAGTCCCTTATTGATCAGGTAGATCATGATATCATCACGGGTACAGATGGCCGTGGAAATGGTCGCTTTTCCTTCCTCTATTAATGTCTGTGCATTACCCAGCCACACATCCGTACCATGGGACAGACCAGAGATACGGATCAGATCTGAAAAAGATTCCGGTTTGGTATCCAGAAGCATCTGGATAACGAAATCCGTACCAAACTCCGGAATCCCAAGACAACCCAGTGGACAGCCGCCAATATCTTCCGGTGTGATTCCCAGTGCCTCCGTACTCTTGAACAGGGACATGACACTCTGATCATCCAACGGCACCTGCTGAGCATCAAAATGGGTGATATCTTCCAGCATACGGATCATGGTCGGATCATCGTGTCCCAGAATATCCAGCTTCAGCAGGTTCGCATCGATAGAATGGTAATCAAAATGGGTAGTGATAATATCAGTATTCACATCATTTGCCGGATGCTGTACCGGAGTGAAGGAGTTGATATCTTCACCAAAAGGAAGAACGATGATACCGCCCGGATGCTGTCCGGTGGTACGACGGATACCTGTGCATCCCTGCACGATCCGGTCGATCTCGCAGTTTCTCTTGTGCACACCACGCTCTTCGTAATAGTTTTTCACATAACCGAACGCTGTCTTATCCGCCAGCGTACCGATCGTTCCGGCACGGAAAGTCTGTCCCGCACCAAAGATTACTTCTGTATATTTATGTGCCTTACTCTGATACTCACCGGAGAAGTTCAGGTCGATATCCGGCTCTTTGTTTCCCTTGAATCCCAGGAAAGTCTCAAACGGAATATCAAACCCCATTTTCTTCAATGGTTTTCCACACCGCGGGCATATCTTATCCGGCATGTCACAACCGGCACGGCCGGAATATGCTTTCACTTCGTCGGAATCAAAATCCACATAATAGCACTCTCCGCACAGATAGTGAGGACTTAACGGATTGACTTCCGTGATTCCCGCCATCGTGGCAACAAAGGATGATCCTACGGATCCACGGGAACCTACCAGATACCCGTCCTCGTTGGACTTCCAAACCAGTTTCTGTGCAATGATGTACATTACGGCATATCCATTGGAGATGATGGAGTTCAGTTCCCGCTCCAGCCGTGCCGATACGATCTCCGGAAGATCCGGTCCATAGATCGCATGAGCCTCATTATAGCAGATATCACGAAGCATCTGATCCGAGTTTTCAATAACCGGAGGAAATTTACCGTCACGGATCGGGCAGACCCGGTCACACATATCCGCGATTCTATTCGGGTTTGTGATAACAACCTCCTCCGCTTTCTCCGCACCCAGATATTCAAATTCCTTCAACATCTCTTCTGTGGTCCGCAGATACAGCGGTGCCTGATCATCCGCATCGCTGAATCCCTTTCCGGTCATGATGATTCTCCGGTAGACTTCATCCTCGGGATCAATAAAATGTACATCACAGGTGGCAACCACAGGTTTTTTAAACTGTTCTCCCAGTTTCACGATCCGTCGATTCAGATCCCGAAGATCTTCCTCGGAGGTTACATTATCCCTGTTTTCATCCCGCACCATAAACATGTTGTTACCGATCGGCTGGATCTCCAGATAATCATAGAATTCCACCAGACGGGCGATCTCTGATTCCGGTTCATCCCTTAAAATCGCCTGGAAAAGTTCTCCCGCCTCACAGGCAGATCCGATCATCAGTCCTTCGTTATACTGCAGATACACACTCTTTGGGATCCTGGGCCGCCGATTGTAAAACTCCAAGTGTGATTTTGACACCAGACGGTACAGATTGACCCGGCCAATCTCGCTGGTGGCCAGAATAATCGCATGATAGGTCGGCAGTTTTTTGATGGTATGCTCGGAGAGTTTTCCGGCCTCATTTAATACATTCAGATCAAAGATGTCTCGTTCCTTACACATTTTAATGAATTTTACAAAAATTTCCGCCGTACAGGCCGCATCGTCCACTGCCCGGTGATGATTCAACAGGGAAATATTCAGTGCTTTCGCCACTGTATCCAGCTTGAACCGGTTCAGGCCCGGCAGAAGCATCCGGGCAAGACCTACCGTATCCACATAAGTAAAATCCTGTTCGATTCCAAGGCGTTTGCAGTTTTCGATGATAAAACTCATGTCAAATCCGGCATTGTGCGCCACCATGACCGCACCCTTGGAAAATTCCAGGAATTTTGGCAGAACTTCTTCTATGGTCTCTGCATCCACAACCATGCTGTCATTGATGCCGGTCAGCTGTTCGATTTTAAATGGAATCGGCACCTGCGGATTGACAAAAACGGAAAAGCGATCCACGATGGAACCCTCTTTCACTCGAACCGCACCAATCTCGATGATCCGGTTAGCCACCGGACTGAAACCGGTGGTTTCGATATCAAACACCACATAGGGATCATCCAGACTCTGTCCCCTGCTTCCGGTAACCATGCCTTTCACATCATCCACCAGATAGGCTTCCACACCATAAATTACCTTAAACGGCGGATACACCTGTTTCATCTCATCCTTTGTCGCTTCCGGGTGATCTTTCTGGTACTGTTTTCGGTAATCGCTGACAATATCGTCATAGGCATGATTGGCTTCCGGGAAGGACTGTACCACTCCATGGTCTGTGATCGCGATGGCCGGATGTCCCCATTTGTAGGCGCGTTTTACCAGAACGCTTGCATCCGTAACCCCATCCATATCACTCATTTTCGTATGGCAGTGCAGCTCTACTCGCTTTTCCGGACTGTTATCCATCCGGCTGGTGGTAAAATCACTGATTTTCCTGATACCTGCAAGGGAACCGATGGTGATCTCATGATCGAACTTATCGATGGTGGTCACACCTTTTAGCTTCAGGAAAGCACCCTTTTTGATAGCTCCACTGATTTCCGGCACCTGTTCGTTGTGCAGAAACATTTTTACGGTGATCGTATCCGTAAAGTCCGTGATGTTGAACATATAGATAGTCTTCTCGTTTCGGATTTCTCTGGCTTCCACGGAAGTTACCTGTCCGCGGATCGTAATCTCTCCCATCTCTCCGGCAATAGAATCAATGGTGATGGCATCGTCATCAAAATCCCTTCCATAGATCACATCCGGGTTGTCGGACCGTTTCAAAGGACGTGGTCCATCGCCGTAACGACCTTTCTGAAAATTCCCACGGCCACCATTTTTTCCACCGTTTCGATCCCGGAAACCGCCTTTGTTCCCTTCTTTTCCTTTTTTCTGTGCAGCTGCCGGCTGTTTTCCACCGTCCGTGTCCTGATTCTGTAGATTTTTCCCCTGTGGTCTCTGTTCTTTTCCGTCTGCCCCGATCATCCGGTCTTCATCAAATGGTGCTTCCATGCCCTGACCGGACAGGTCTTCCCCTGTTTCCCGGCCACTGTTTTTATTCCCGACTTTAGAATGCAGCAGAATCTGTCTGGCTTCCTCCAGAATTCTCAGCTCACTGTTCTTTCTTCCTTTACTTTCCACTGGTTTCCGATAAGCCGGATGTACTTTCAGGTTGAAACCACACCGCTCGCAGAAGATTTTTTCCAGCACCCGCACCAGTTCATGTTCCCGGTCTCTCGCGACCACCGAATCAGTCATCACCAGCTCCATCGTCTCCGGATCACTGAACGTAATCTCTGCTGTATAGAACATATTGTACTCCAGTGCGCTGTACTGCTTTAATTCCAGCAGAATACTCTGACGATATACATCCAGAAAATTTTCCGGTGTATACTGACTGGAAAGCTGGAATTTTTCGATGATTTTCACCCGCAGAGGTGCATTGGCAAAAAACTGTTCTTTAATTGTCTCTTCCAGATGATAAATATGCTTTTTATGAATCCACTGTCTACTCAGAACATAAACCCGCAGACAGTCCTTCTGCGGGTTTATGGATACTTTCATTACTTTTACTTCCCCAAGAAGGCTTTCCAGTTCCGGATTCACCTTCAACTGGGGAAATACATCTAAAAAATCTTTTTCTGTCATCATGTCTTATTCACCACTTACGCATTCCAGTGAAGTAACTCATCCCGGAGTGTCTCTAAGAGCTGATCCTCCGGTACTTTTTTGATAATCTCTCCTTTTTTGATCAGCAGTCCCACACCTTTCCCTCCGGCAATTCCGATGTCTGCTTCTTTTGCTTCTCCCGGTCCGTTTACCACACAACCCATAACAGCCACTTTGATATCCAGTGGAATATCCTGTACCATATCTTCTACTTTATTGGCAAGACCTATCAGATCTATCTGCGTTCTTCCGCAGGTCGGACAGGATACGACTTCGATGCCGCCGTTTCGAAGTCCCAGTGTTTTCAGGATCCGTTTGGCTGATTTGACTTCTTCTGACGGATCTCCGGTCAGGGATACACGGATCGTATCGCCGATGCCCTGGTAGAGAATGATACCAAGTCCTACTGCAGACTTGATATTTCCGGAAAACAGAGTTCCCGCCTCAGTGATTCCCACATGGAGCGGATAATCCGTTTTTTGAGCAATTAATTCATGGGCTTTTGCACACATCAGAACATCCGAGGATTTGATACTGATCACCAGTTGATCATATCCCATATCCTCGATGATCTTTACTTTATCCAGAGCACTCTCCACCAAACCTTCTGCCGTCACTCCGTGGTACTTTTCCACCAGTTCTTTTTCCAGCGAACCGCTGTTTACACCGACACGGATCGGAATCTGGCGTTCTTTCGCCACATCAACCACAGCCTGGATGCGTTCCCGGCTTCCGATATTTCCCGGATTGATACGTATCTTGTCCGCACCGTTTTCCATCGCTGCGATTGCCAGTTTATAATCAAAATGAATGTCTGCTACCAGAGGAATATGAATTTGCTTTTTGATCTCTCCCAGTGCTCTTGCAGCCTCCATCGTCGGCACAGCACAGCGGATGATCTGACATCCTGCTTTTTCCAGTGTCAGAATCTGTGCAACCGTCGCCGCTACATCTTCTGTTTTGGTATTCGTCATCGACTGAATCAGCACCGGATGTCCGCCACCGATCACCTGATTTCCGATTTTAATTGTTTTTGTATGTTCCCGATACATCACTGCACCTTCCTTTTTCTTTTCTCCTCTGCATAAACCATCCTTTTTATGCATCTGATATGATTCCGTCTTTGTCACTGTTTACTTTCTTCTGATTTCCCTTATTTTACAACTATCGAATCTCCAGCAGCTTATTCTTCAGTTCATCTTCCATCTTCCGGAGTTCCACTTCTGCTGCCTGTCGTTTCATTCTGCCGTCTGCCTGGATCTGCATCACTTCGTCCAGGGTAGAGATCAGAGATGCGTTGGTATTCTGCAGGGTTTCCAGATCTACGATACCACGCTCAGACTCTTTCGCTGCTTCCACAGATGCCACTTTCAGCACTTCCGCATTCTTTCTGAGCAAATCGTTGGTCATATCCGTAACCTGACGCTGCGCCTGTGCTGCCTGAGAGGCATGTTCCACGCCAAGAGCCAGTACCATCTGACTCTTCCACAGCGGAATCGTATTCACTACCGTAGTCTGGATCTTTTCCACCATCATGGTATCACTGTTCTGTACCAGACGGATCTGGGGTGCTGTCTGAATCGAAATCATACGTGTCAGCTCCAGATCATGGATCTTCTTTTCAAACCGGTCACACAGCCCTGTCAGATCTTTGACTGCCTGTGCATCTTCCGGTTGTCCGCTTGCCTGTGCTTTTGCCATCAGCTGTGTCAGTTCGGTCGTTTTTACTTCTTCCAGTTTCTTCTTTCCTGCCAGAATATACATGGAAAGCTCTTTAAAATACAGCAGATTCTGCTCATACATCCGATCCAGCATCGCCACATCTTTCATCAGCTGTGTCTGATGATCTTCCAGGGCTGTACAGATTTTTTCCACATTTGTCTCTACTTTGTCATACTTTGTCTTCATACTGGTGATTTTGTCCACCGGCTTCTTCAGAAAAGAGAAAAATCCTTTTTCTTCTTCCTGCGCATCAAAGCTCTTCAGTTCAGTCACCACATTCGTCAGCATATCTCCCACAGATCCAAGATCTTTGGTTTTTACATTTTCCAGTGCTTTCTCAGAAAAATCGGCCATTTTTTTCTGGGTTCCCGCACCGTACTGCAGAATGCCGTTGGTGTTATGAAGGTCGATCTGTTTTGCGAAACTCTCCACCATCTGACGTTCTTTATCATTTAACATGCTGTCATCCAGTTTTGCTTTTTCTTCCTGTACCGGAACTACCGGTGCCTTTTCTTCCGGTTCCGGAGCCGGATCAAAGGTCAACGTTGGCATCTCCATCTCATCCAGTGTACTCATATCGTTCTCCTCCTCATGTTTGGTCTTTATATCCCGTTTTCTGCTCAAATGCTCCCTGAGTCAGTCCCTCCTGCGCAAGCATGGAATGCAGCACGGAAATATCCGAAGAAATATCCATGGCACGTTCCTCAAAGAAACTGTTTAACAGTTTTTCGAATGCCTGATTGATCGTATCCAGGGTATCTTCAATCTCTTTTTTTGTCTTTTCATTTTGTTCTGTCCTGAAGCTGTCCAGTTCAATCTCGCGATAAGCATCCACCAATTTTCTTGTGGTTGGCAGATAATAATTCATAAATCTGCGCAGATCTGAAGCCAGTTCCGGTTGTTTTTCCACTTCCTGAAAGATACGGGTTATGATAGTTTCAAGGCGGCTCAGTTTTCTGGTAATTTCTTCTCCCGGAAGATCGTCATTACACTTATGAATATAAGTAATGTATTCCTGTCCTTCTTCCAGGATCTTTCTGCACTCTTCCGGCATCCGGGAGCGTTGTTCTTTCTGTTGCTGTTGTTGCATCTGTACGGTTTTCGCCTGTTTTTCCGTTTCCAGATACTGCTGATACATCGCGTCCGTAACGATCAGACAGGTTTCTTTCTGATCCAGATGCCCCTGCAGAAACATTCTTTTCTCAATCATCAGTTTCAGATCCTTACGAACCTTAGTTTCTGTCTTTCCGGTCTTATCGGCCAGTTCTTTGATATTGCAGTATGCCCGGTCTCCGATCTGCTGTACGTACTGGCGGAATCTCTTCACTCTGCCACGGATCACAGTTCCGGTGATTCCCATTCCGAGACTTGCCGCTGTAATGCCTCCCACGGTGGCGGTTGCAATGATTGACGGTACACCGGGATAAATGGCTGTCACGATTCCTGTCACAATAGTACTGAGTGCAAATACACCGGTCAGAGAGTATCCTGTGATGGCAAGAATCGTTCCTGTGATTTTTCCCGGCGGATTCGGTGCATAGATGGCCGGCAGCTGTTTCCCCTGCTGTGTCCGCTTCCAGGCACCCGCCTGATATGCCGGTGTATGATCTTTGCCGTAATTCGTACGGTATGTCACTTCTGTTTTTTTCCAGCCTGTATTTGCTGACTCTCTCCACTCCCGCTGTGCACTGTTCATGCCCTCTTTCAGACCTTCCTGCAGTCCGTTTCCTGCCTGTCGCATCCCCTCCATAATACCATTTTGCAGTTTTCCACCCATATTGTACACTTCCTGTACGGAAGCACTGACTGTCTTTCGCACCTGCTCGTTTAATTGCTGATAGTCCCCGCTGTTGATGGCATCCTGGACAACTTTCATAAAATCGCTTCCATTATTATTTTTCTGATCCTGCCAATCGTTTTTTTCCATGTTGACCCAATGTCCTCCCGGTCTTTCCTGTTGCTTTCTTTTTTTGCAACTTTTCAGTACCCTCACAGTTACCTTTTTTCTTATTACTTTCTCTCGTATTTTACAAATGTATATTCCAGATCAAAATACGTCTGTTCATCGCTGGCTGCAGTGATTTCCCACTCCGGATCTTCGTCCAGATTCGGAAAATGAGTATCCGCCTCAAAAGCGAAATCAATCTTGGTCACATGCGCCACATCACAGTATGGAAGCAGTTCTTCATAAACTTTTCCTCCACCAATGACGTAGATCTCATCATCATCATATTTCTTCAGTTCTTCTAGAACTTCATCGATGCTGTGTACGATCACTGCATCTTTCACCTGATAATTTTTATCGCTGGTCAGTACCACGTTGGTTCTGTTTTTTAACGGCAGACCGTTAGGAAAGCTTTCAAGAGTCTTTCTTCCCATAACTACTACTTTTCCCATGGTTTCCTGACGGAAAAATTTCATATCGGAAGGGATGCTCACCAGAAGTTTGTTGTCTTTTCCGATGCCCCAGTTTTTATCTGCTGCTACAATAAGATTCATTATTATTCTCCTGTCTGATACGTTTTTATTTTTCTGTTTTCCCGACTCATTGTCTGCTTGTAACTGCTCACTACCTTCACCGTTGCGAGCCAAAATGCATTTAAAATCATCTTCTTACACAGCAATCGGAATATTTTTAATCTGTGGTCCTGTTACATAATCTTCCACATGAAGATCATCCACTGTAAATGCATAGAAATCCTTGACTTCCGGATTCAGCCATACCTTTGGTGCCGGATGAGTTTCTCTGCTGATCAGCTCTTTTACCAGTGGGATATGGCGGTCGTATATATGAGCATCCGCAATCACATGGAGTAGTTCGCCCGCTTTCATATCGCATACCTGTGCGATCATCATCAGAAGCAGCGCATACTGGCAGACATTCCAGTTATTCGCTGCCAGCACATCATTAGAACGCTGGTTCAACACACCGTTCAGTGTCAGTCTGTCACTGTCTTTTTCTTTTGTCACGTTAAATGTCATCGAATACGCACAGGGATACAGATTCATCTCGTGCAGATCCTGATGCACGTAGATGTTCGTCATGATTCTTCTGCTGTATGGATTGTTTTTCAGATCATACAGTACACGGTCGACCTGATCCATCATGCCCTCTTTATACTGGTGCTTCACGCCCAGCTGATACCCGTAGGCCTTTCCGATGGATCCGTCTTCATCTGCCCAGCTATCCCAGATATGGCTGTTCAGATCGTGAATATTATTCGATTTTTTCTGCCAGATCCACAGGATCTCATCAAAAGCACTTTTCAGTGCTGTTCTCCGAAGTGTCAGTGCCGGAAATTCTTTTGAAAGATCATAGCGGTTGACCACACCAAACCTCTTGATCGTGTAAGCGCTCTCCCCGGTATCTTCCCACACCGGACGCACTTTTTCTCCCTCCGTACTTAATCCGTTATCTATAATATCCTGACACATGCGGATAAATAAATCATCTGCGTAACTCATTGCTTTCCTCCTTTTTCGAACCGGCTCTTCGCCAGATCAAAATCACTGATTTAATGTAACTATTCAGTAGCCATTATCCCGCGAGGTGTTTTGGCATAAATATGCCAAAATCCCGAGACATACAAGCAAAAATGCCATCACCGAAGGTGATTTTAAATGCATTTTTGCTCGTAACTGTGAAGGTACTGAACAGTTACGAGTTAATTATAATATAGCGATACACCTAATTCAATCTTATTCTGACACTTCCGCCCATCTGTTTTACTGTTCACTCCGTTCCCAATAACACGGTTCTTCTTTTCCGATCAGCGTTTCTGCCTTCTTCTTTTCTGCTTTCTTTTGCGTTTCCGCTCTCTTTCCAGTTCTTTCGTGCTCTTTACGGCTGCCCAGCCGACAATCTGTGTTCCTGTGATGCCGATCATGGCTCCAAACGTATCGATGCAGACATCCCGCACCGACGGCCCACGTCCGGCCACAAACGACTGATGGTATTCATCCGTTGCCGCAAATCCGGCACAGATCAATCCCGCCAGCAGATACAGCCAGATGCCCCGCACACCGTACGCATACAACGGCACACAAAGCGTGATCGCCAATACACAGTATTCGGTCATATGGCCGAGTTTTCTTACATAATGATGGTATTTGTTCGCATACATCTGAATCTCGCTGTCCGTCAGTTTCATATCCAGCACTTCTGATCCGACTTCCACCAGTTTTACACTCACTTTGAAACTCAGATCACCCGACTCCGTACCGTTCTGCGCCGAAAAAGAAAATATCATATACATAACCAGAAGAGCCGGGAGGAAGGATAAGGGTTTCAGAAGGGTGATGATGACTTTATGAAACATGGGTTTGCCCCCTTTTTGATTTTTGGATTCGTTGGTTTTGGGTGAAATAGATTTGGTCTATACTATAGCATTTTTAGGCGGTTATGTCAAAGTTTGTTAGGGGAGTGTATTCAGGAGGGACGCAGAGGGAGAGTAGCACAGGGGCGGGGACGTGGGCAGGGCAACTTTAAGCTAGCCGCTAACTTCGGCTATGGTTCACGAGGGTCAGCTGACCCTCGCGAAAGCCTGCGTAAGCGTCGGATCTCAAAGCTTCCCCTAACCGCCCACAAAGTGTCCCCGCCCCTATGCTACTCTCCCTCTGCTGACTTTTCCTGTAACTAATCTGGCTTATATTATATACTTTAATCTCTAGAGCGTGTCTGAAAAAGGCTTTTCGTGAGCTGCGAGTTCCAGTTTGTGGGAG
>OLOZ01000234.1_pt1 | contig 59617 bp, 59 predicted proteins | sample 1673021 | NCBI WGS metagenome assembly OLOZ01 (sample SAMEA3136747, study PRJEB25190) | human gut metagenome | biome: human gut; feature: human-associated habitat; material: faeces | place: Austria | collected 2013 | reverse complement strand
GGAGCTGACTGTTACTAATAGGTCGAGGGCATAACCAAGTAAGGTGGATAGGTAAAGATGTTAAAAAGTTTCTTATATGCAGTTTTGAAGGTACATATTTTATATAAAATAAACATTAACCTGGAATGAGAGGCACGTCTGAAAGAGAAATCTTTTGGGCGTGTTTTTGTGTACTCAATTTTATATTTACTTCGATGTATTTTACATAATATAATATATAAGATGCCAATCCCACGATATGCGAATAATTGGGAGGATTGTGGGAGCGCAACGCACGGAACAATCCGTAGGCATCATAGTTGGGGCTTTTGCCCCCAACATCATATATAAATAATACTAGGATTATGCAAGATTGTACAATAAAGAAATGATATCTGTGAGGGAAAGATGAAAGAATTATTTACACGATGGGGAAGAAATCTAGATTCTGAACATGTTTTACAGGAATATCCAAGACCAATTATGATGAGAGAAACGCATTATGAAATTTTAAATGGCTGGTGGGAATATGCCTTTACACAGAATCAGAAGAAACCAAAGCAATATGATGGAAAAATATTAGTCCCGTTTTCACCAGAGAGTGTTTTATCAGGGGTATCCAGGCAGTTAATGCCGAATGAATATTTGTGGTACAGAACAAAGATAAAGTGTCAGGAATGGGATAATAAGGCATTACAAGAACGACTATTATTACATTTTGGAGCAGTAGATCAAAGTTGTAAAATCTGGATGAATGGACACTTTGTAGTAAGTCATGTGGGTGGTTATCTGCCATTTTCTTGCGATATTTCGGAGTATGTTCATAGTGGAGAGAATGAATTGGTAATTATGGTACAGGATCTGTCAGATACATCGTATCATGCAAAGGGCAAACAAAAATTGAAACGTGGAGGGATGTATTATACTGCCCAAAGTGGAATATGGCAGACTGTGTGGATGGAATATGTTCCGCAAGACCGGATAAAAAATGTAGAAACTAAATATATAAAAACTGAAAAACAAAAAGGGAAGTCAACTTTAAATAATTGCGTAAATGCATCAGAGAAGGTAAAAATATATATTCAGACAGTCTCAGAACAGAAAGATTTGACTGTACAAATAGATATTAGATTCCCGAAGATATATGCGAATGCAGAAGATAATGTAACGGATTTTATTGCATTATCACACACGATACCTGATGTGCAAAAATCAATATCAGGAAAAGCAAATACATGGATAGAGGTAGAAATTCAAAATGCAAAATACTGGTCTTGTGAAACTCCATATTTGTATTATTTTCATGTATCATTGATTGAATGTGAGGATGAGACAGATAAGACAGATAAGAAGCACGTTTTAGATGAAGTGGAAAGTTATTTTGCGATTCATGATTTTACAATTCAACAGGATGAAGACCATATTCCGCGCATTTATTTGAATAACAAGAAGTGCTTTTTGAAAGGAGTTCTGGATCAAGGCTATTGGCCGGATGGTCTTTATACAGCACCTTCAGAAGAAGCATGGATCTTTGATATTCTGGAAATGAAAAAAATAGGATTTAATATGGTCAGAAAGCATATTAAAATAGAACCGCAACGCTGGTATTATCATTGTGACCGACTTGGAGTGATTGTGTGGCAGGATATGGTAAATGGAGGAGAAAAGTATCAGAGTTGGTTCGTCACGTATCTGGCAACAGTGCTGTCCGGATTGGGGATTACAGTAAAAGATCATTATTCCAGATTATTTGCAAGACGAAGTCAGGAAGGAAGAAGTGAATTTATCAACGAGGTAAAAGAAACGATTCAGTTACTAAAAAAACATCCGAGTATATGCACATGGGTCATTTTTAATGAAGGATGGGGACAATTTGCTACACAACGAATCACGGATATGGTGAGAAAGATAGATTCAGAACATTTGATAGATTCAGCAAGTGGTTGGTTTGATCAGGGAACAGGAGATTTTCAAAGTATACATAATTATTTCTTCCCTTTAAAAGTTAAACCGGAAGACGCCAGAGCAGCCGTATTGAGCGAATACGGAGGTTTTACATTAGAAGTAGAAGAACATACTGCGTCAGAAAAGAAATATGGTTATGGAGGCTATAAAACGAAGACAGAGTATCAGAAAGCCTATCGTCAACTAGATCGTAAAATAAAAAAATTAGAAGGACAGGGATTATGTGGATGTGTGTATACACAATGGAGTGATATAGAAGATGAGATTAATGGAGTCTATACATATGACCGTGAAGTAAATAAATTGAGTTAGAGTAGAAAAAACGATTTTTGATGATCGCACTGCGGCGGATAAGAAGTATGTTGCATACTGCGACCCGCCGCAGGCGGAGAATCTAGAAAGCGAGATTCTTTTTAGATAAGGTGTGTATTTTCCAATTTTTCTGTAAATGCATCATTTAACTTGATGACTGGTTTCCTGAGGATCAGACCGAGCAACAATGCCGGAATCAGGAAGAGTGCCAGTTTTCCAAGTTCAATCCAGTAGTTCATGCCATAGAAACCGGCGATACATTCACGCATAGCGTTCATGCTGTGTACAAATGGAAGTAAAGGATATACTTTCCGGAAAAATTCCGGCGCACACTGAATTGGGAAAGTTCCACCACTTCCGGCTACCTGCATGACCATCAGCACAACTGCGATTGCTTTACCGATATCTCCAAAGGAAACAGTCAAAGCGTAAATAATGTTTACATATACAAGACTGCTAAAGCATCCTGCCAGTACAAATAATACAGGATGTTCACATTGGATGCCTAGGAAATAAAGATCGCCAAGACAGATCAATACGCTCTGTAAAAATCCTATACAAAGGAGAAGAAGAATGCGTCCAATATATAACTGGTGTTCTTTCGGATTATTTAATTTGTGTTTTAAGTTGTCTGAAACATTTACTTTTAACATGGCAGCCATTACAACTGCGCCGACCCAAATCGCGAGTGTTGAGTAGAATGGAGCCATAGCAGATCCATAGTTCTCGATAGGGTAGATATGTGTTTCATTAAGCTTGACCGGTGATGCAAGGAATGAACCAATTGCCTCCGGATCCTCAGAGAGAAGGCTGGTCAGTAATTGGATGCCGTTGTCATCGGAAGATAGCATTGCAGTTGCTGCATTAGACATTTTACCGGATGCTTCATTTAAAAGAGAAGCGGAATCTGATAAAGCTTTCTGTACCTCTGTGAGATTTCCAGCTGCAGAGCCTGTCACCCCGGAAATGTCTTTCAGACTGTTATCTAACTGTCCAAGCAGTGAAGTAATAGAGCTGCCTGTGCTAGTCAGATCATTTGCCAGATCATCCAGACTACCCTTAACATTGTTTTCATAATCTTTTTTCACAGTACTGATTGAAGAATTACTCTGAGCGATCAAGCCGTCAATATTGTTCTTTAATTCGGTTGCATTTGCAGTTGCGGAAGTAATACCAGTAGCTGCATCGTTAATTGCATCTCGGATGGCAATTTGTGAATTTTTGGCAGAATTTATATCATAGATTGCTTTATTCAGCAAATCTAAAACGCCTTGATTCGTAACAGTTCCAGAATCTCTGATTCCAATTAGCGAGTTTTCCAGTGACTGGTAACCATCTATCAGATTCTGCACACGTCCACTTACGGTATTCAGTGCATTTGCACAAGCCTGTGCGTCTGAATTATAGGAATCCAGTGCATTTCCGACACAGGTGGATACCGCACTGTAGAAGGAAGCGCTCTGTGAAAGTGCCTGGTTGATGGAATCTGTTGTTCCTGTTAAAGCTGAATTCAGGGAATCAATACCATTTCCAGCCACGCCCAGAGCATTTACACTGGCTTTTGTACCGGAACCGGACTGACTTAAGAATTCTGTAGTGGTATTCAACATAATTGCCGCAGAATTTGCCATATCGGAAAATGCCTGTACAGTGCCGGCGGCAGAGGATAAGTCTGTTGAAATCTGCGCCAGTGCGGCTGAGAGGTTGTCGGCGATTGTCTGATCATCGGTCTCGTCAGCAACGTTATTAACAAGCTGAAAGGCTTCTAATGCGGTCTGGGATACCGTCTGTACAAATGTATCATTAATTTGCTGCTGTACGGCATTTGCGCCTTTTACGGTGACTTTCGGGGCAATTGCGTTTTCCTTTTCATTGATATAATATTTGATTTCAGGATGTGTTACATTGGATGTGAAAATACTCATCATGTCTTTACTGAAATCTTTTGGGATTACGATTGCCGCATAATATTTTCCGGATTTTACTCCTTCTTTCGCTTTCTTAGCACTTGTAAATGTCCAGTCAAGCTGCGAGTTACCTCTAAGAGTTGTAAGAATCTGATCTCCAAGGTTAAGGTTTACTGAGAGAAGTTCGCCACTATAACCTTCATCAGAGCTTGCTACAGCAACTTTTAAGTTTCCTGTATTTCCGTATGGATCCCAGCTTGCAGCGATATTGAACCACGCGTAAAGAGTCGGAATAACAGTGATTCCCATAATAACGATCATGGCAATGACATTTTTATGGATCTTCTTTAAATCATACTTAAAAATGCGAAGAATATTTTTCATGATTATTCATCCTCCTTTCCACGGAATTTTTTCACCATCTCATCAAAAGACATACCAGCCAGTTGTTGTTGCTCGGCGAGTCTTGTGTGAATGAATTCTACAATAATAAGCCATGTTGCGATGGCGATGATAGATATGATCCAAAGAACCAAAAATACAATTTTCGATTCCAGACTGAACATCAGTATCAGGAAGATCAACGGAATAATAATGATCGCAAGGAAACCATAGCGAATCATTTTCCGATAATTCTGTTCAAAATTCTGAGCTTTCTCAGCGGTCTGTGTACGTAAGTCGTCTTGTGAAAGAGAGGCTTTTAAAAGCATAGACAACTGAGCGCTCCTGCTTAATTGATCATCTGGTTCTTCGCAGACCATAAATTCTGTTTCAGACAGCTTCAGGTCGAACAGGCGGTTCAGTCCTGCCAGAAGAGGTCTTATTCCCAGTCCGATTAAAAGTGCAATCGGAACGTAGCAGAGCAAGATTAAAAGGTTGTGGATATAAACACTTCCATACATGCCTGCAATTGCTTCACGCATAGCAGCAACTCCATAAGTGAATGGAAGAAGCGGGTGTATTTTCTGGAAAAATGCCGGTGTCATTTCAATCGGATAGGTTCCGGAAGATCCTGGAATCTGAAGAATGACAAAGATTACACATAACGCTTTTCCAATATGCTTAAATGTCAGTGACAGAGCATAAATAATGTTGACATATACAAAGGAGCATACAAGCCCGGTCAGTACCAGCGCAAATGGGTGACGGCACTGAACGCCTGGAAGAAATACGTCTCCGACACATACAATCAGTCCCTGGACAAGACCTAGCAGCATGTATAAAAGCCAGCGCCCAAAATACATATTTGTGGCACTGTAAGAACGCATGGATCTGTCACGGTCCACTTCCATTTTGAAGATAGCAATCAGGACGATTCCTCCAACCCAGATTGCCAGGTTCGAATAGAATGGTGTCATGGAAGAACCGTAGTTTTTAACAGAATAGTAAGTTTCTGTATTCACATTTACTGGAGATGATACGAATTCAGCAATCGTATCGGAATCAATGCCTTCTAAAGAGGTAAGCTTCTGGAATGTCTCAGAACTTGTAATCGCATTGATGTCGGTACGGACGTTGTCCAGTCGGTTGATTACGGCATTCAGAGAGGACTGTGTTCCATTCAGTACGTTGTTCAGTTCTGTGAGGCTTGTGCCAAGCTGTGTCAGAATACTGTTTAACTGCTCAGTGGTAGCAGGTACACCGTTCAGTATTCCGTTCAGTTCACCTGTCAGACTGGAAAAAATATCCATAGTCTGATTTAACTGTGGAAATACGTTCTCATCAAGAGAGGTACGAAGACTCTGAATACCACTTAAGTTTGCTTTGTTGATTGTTTCCAACTGTGAAAGTGTATTGGTTGTTGTGGAAAGTGCGTTGCTAATACCATCGTTTCCGGCAGTCAGGCTGCTGATCAACTGCTGATTGCTCTGGTTCTGCTCAGAAAGTTTTGCGAGAGCAGAGTTGATTGTATTGGACTGTGCCGGTAATTGTGAAGCAAGCTGCTGCAGTGTTGCAATAATTTCACCGTTTTTGGTATTGACTTCCTGGGCATTATTCAAAGCATTTCCCACTTTCTGATTAATATCAGAAGCCTGGCCAGACAGCTTGCCGAATCCTTCAGAAGCCTGGCCATAAGCCTGTTCAATAATACTCAGACCATTTGAAATAGACTGGGATAATGCGGAAGTGAAGTCTCCGGTAGCTGTTCGTGTCTCCTTTAATACGCTGTCTGCATCGGAAAGTGCATTTGCACCGGAAGTTGCTGCGTTGCCTAAAGCAGATGTGGCACTTTTTGCGTTATCGATCAAAGTCTGTGTACCACCGACACTGGAATTGAAGGAATCCAGAATCTTTTGGTACTCGGCAATATTATCATTTACTTTGTCAAGCATTGACACAAGATCAGAATTGACAGTATCGATAGTACCGGCCAGGTCAGTAACAGACTGCTTTAATACATTTGAAACCGATTCAGATGCAATGGATGAAAAGGTATTGTTGATTTGAAGCTGGATTGTGCTGGCACCACTGTCTGTGATTTTTGGTGCAATTGCATTGATTTTTTCATTAAGATAATAATCCAGTTTCGGAGTCTCCATTTTGCCGGAGAGGATACTCAGAAGAGAACTGCTAAAATCTTCCGGAATTACGATTGCCGCGTAATATTTTCCGGATTTGACTCCTTCAACAGCATTTTCTTCATCCGTAAAAGTCCATCCGAGTTGATCATTTTCTTTTAAATTTTTAATAATTTCATTCCCGGCATTGATTGTAAGATCATTGCTTGTTGCATCTTTGTCGTTATTGGCAACGGCTACTTTAATGCCGGAGGTGTTGCTGTATGGGTCAATATTGGCTGCAATATTGAACCAGGCATACAGAGAGGGGATAATACATACGCCGATCATGACCAGCATGGCAGCAGGACTGCAAAGCAGACGTTTCATGTCCCGGCGGAAAATCCGAAATGCGTTCCTCATAAGTAAAATGCTCCTTTTGTGTAAATATTTTTCTAGTAATAGATACGATGTTGATTATCTTATCAAAAAGTATTATATTAAGGAAGAAAGTGATTTACAACCGTTAAAAGGTTAAAAAGTGCTGATTAATAGACAGAAAATATTAAAAATGTTGCATTATATCAATATGTTATAAAAATTTAACATTATAATGAAAGAAAGAGCAGGAAACATATGCAGAAGAAGACAGACCGTCGGGTCCGCAAGACAAAGACCCAGCTTAGAAATGGGCTCGCCATGCTTATGAAGGAGAAAAGTGTAGGTGAGATTACAGTAAAAGAATTGGTAGATCAGGTAGATATTAACAGATCTACTTTTTATTTGCATTATCCAGATATATCAGGGCTGTTGTATGAGATTGAGAATGATCTGTCAGAGGAGATGGAACGTGCAATCAGAGAGCATCCAATTGAAAAGCGAGAGGACAATGGATTTTATTTTCTTCAGGACATATTTCAAGTGTTAGACAATAATCGAGAGATTGTTTCTGCTTTGGTCGGACCTTACGGAGATATGCGATTTATTCAGAAAGTGGAAGTTATTCTGGCAAGAAACAGCAGGGAAGTGTTAGAGCAGATGTTTCCGGAAAAAAGTGATCAGATGGATTACTTTTATGCATATTGTCTGAATGGCTGTCTTGGATTTGTAAAGACCTGGCTTGCCGATAAAAAGTCTTGTACACCAGAGTTCGCAGCAGATTTTATCTATCGAATGGTGGTCAGTTCTATGCGTGCTTTTTGTGAAACTCGTGAGGAAGTGTAGGAGTATACAATGCACTCTTAGTGAAATGTAACAAAAGAGCTTTCCCTATTTTGGTACATTCTTTTATTGACGGGAAAGTGTCAAAAGGATATAATTGAACTATCAAATGTAAGAGCTTACAAGGACGGTAAATGCCTTACGATTTTTTTTAAAATTAAAATGTAAGCGTTTACAATTCGTAAAGCATTTCAGTTCGAAAAGTTCTTCGTTGCGTTAGGAAGATGGCTGAAACAGGGAATCAGGAAAGCACAGGTTATCAGTCAGAGATTCTAGTTACAACAAAATATAGAAAGTGAGGACAAACAATGAAAAAGAGGTTATTAGCAGTATTACTGACAGCAGCTATGGTACTCGGAATGACAGCTTGCGGATCTAAATCCAATAGCGGAAGCTCAGACAAAAAAGAAGAAGCTCAGTCAACCGATGATATCAAAGAGTGCACAATCAAGTTCCAGTATTGGGCAGATAACACAGATTATTCTTCCCTGATGCAGGACATCATCAAGAAGTTCAACGAGGAGAATAAGTACGGAATCACTGTTGAAGGTGAAGAAGTTCCTTGGGATGGTGGAGGATATTCCAACACACTGTTCAACGCAGCTATGGGTGGTGGAGCACCGGATGTAGCAACCTTTAAGCTTTCCGCAACACCGATGTTCACAAACAATAACCTGCTTGCAGACTTAACACCTTATGTTGATGCATGGGATAAGAAAGATGACATTTCTGACAACATCTACGACGTAATGAAAAAGGCAGGCGGGTCTGACGATTCACTCTATCTGATGCCATGGAACATTCAGGTACTCTATGTATACTACAGACCATCAATCTTCAAAGAGGCTGGTATCACAGAGACACCTAAGACATACGATGAGTTCCTTGAGGACATTAAGAAATGTACAATGGATACAAATGGTGATGGAAAGACAGACGTATACGGATTTGGTATGCGTGGTGCTTCCGGTGGACAGGAGCCATGGGGAAGTTTCATCTATGGTGAAGGTGGAAGCTTTGATGATCTGACATCTGATGCATCTGTACAGGGTATGCAGGACTTCATCGATTTGTATAAGAACGGATATGTTCCGGAGTCAGCTACGAACGATGGATTCAACGAGACAGTTGCTAACTTCAAGTCTGGAAAGACAGCTATGTTCATACATCATATTGGATCTTCTAAAGGTATGGTAGAAGAACTTGGTGATGATGTTGATGCATTCATCATTCCAAAAGGAAAAGGACAGTGGACATCCATGGGAGATACAGAGACTGTAATGTTCGATTCTTGCGAGAACAAAGCAGCAGCATTTGAGTGGATGAAATATCTTGCAACAGAAGAAGGACAGGAAATGTGGTGTGAAGGAACAGGACAGGTTCCAGTAAGCCAGACTGTTCAGCAGGAAGATTACTTCCAGAATGACAAATTCATGAAAGTATCTATGGAAGGTGTCGATATCGCGGGTACAGTTCCGGTAAAAGATACAACAACTGAGTGGATCAGTAATTGGCCGGCAACAATTTCTCAGGCTCTGACAGGCGAGATTACAGCTAAAGAGTGTATGGATAAGCTGGACAAAGCTCTTAACGAGTAGAAACTAGATTTTGTAACAACTAGATAATAATTGATTTATGAAACTGCCTTGTCAGGCAACTGGCAGGGCAGTCTGATTGAAAGGGAAAGAACACGATGGTAAAAAAGAAAAGTATCTATCCATATTTATTGGTAGCACCTGCTCTGATTATCATTTTGTGCGTAGTATTCATTCCGGTTGTTAATGCGATTGGAATGAGTTTCCAGAGTTATGATTTGAGAAGACCGAATGACATTGCGTTTGTCGGACTTGCAAATTACATCGCGGCATTTAAAGATGAGCTGTTCTGGAAAGCACTTTGGAAGACGATTCTCTGGGTGGTATTTGGCGTTGGATTTCAGTTTGTATTTGGTTTTATACTGGCGTTGCTTCTTAACAAGAAGTTCAGAGGCCGCGGTGTTGTCCGTGCAGTCAGCCTGATTCCATGGGTCACACCTGGTATTTTGATCGGTCTTATGTGGAGATGGATGTATGACGGTAACTATGGTGTACTCAATGACATTCTTCAGAAATTACACATAATTAATAAGAGCATACCATTTTTAGCACAGGCGAATACAGCATTTCCGGCAGTTGTAGTAACGATTATCTGGCAGGGAATTCCATTCTTTGCACTGATGATTCTTGCAGGACTGCAGGGAATTCCAGGAGAACTTTATGAAGCAGCCGACATGGATGGCGCGACAGGATTCCAGAAGTTATTTAAGATTACAATTCCAAGTATTAAGAATACAATTTTTATCACAGGACTTCTGAGAATTATCTGGGTTGCAAACTCAGTCGATGTTATCTTCAACATGACGGAAGGTGGACCGGCTTATGCAACACAGACACTGAGTGTATATGTGTTTAATAAAGCTCAGGCATTGAACTTAGGATACTCATCAGCAATGGCAATCTTGCTTGCACTTGTACTTTGCCTGGTTGCAGTTCCGTATTTGATCTTTACATTTAGAGAGGAGGATAAGTAGTATGAAGAGGGAATCATTCTTAAAGAGATTTTTAACATTATATCTTCCACTGATCGTAATATTACTTTTCATCCTGTTCCCGTTTTATTGGACATTTATTACATCTATAAAACCGGACACAGAGTTATACGGAGCAGTTACATACTGGCCAAGACAAGTTCAATGGGAGAACTACACGAAACTGTTTACTACAACAGTAAATTTCCTGGCTGCCATGAAGAATAGCTTTATTGTTGCGGCAGTAACAACAGTTGTTTCTCTGACAGCATCAACATTAGCATCATATGCGTTTTCAAGATACAGATTTGCAGGACGTAGAGCGATGATGGCATTGTTTTTAAGCAATAATATGTTCCCTACGGTATTGCTTTTAATCCCATTATACTCTATAATGAGAAATCTGGGGTTACTTTATACTCCATGGGCTCTTGTACTCGCATATACAACGTTCACACTTCCATTTTCTGTATGGTTGCTGAATGGATTTTTTAACGACTTGCCACTATCACTTGAAGAAGCAGCATTGGTTGATGGATGTAATAGAAGGATGGCATTTTTCAAGATCATTTTACCTATATTAGGTCCTTGCCTTGTTGCCACCGGTGTATATATCTTCATGACATCATGGAACGAGTATACATTTGCGGTAATGTTTACGAACAATGCGACAAGAACAATACCTGTAGCACTGAAGAGTCTGATCGGTCAGCTTGGAGTTGACTGGGGTCTGTTAACAGCAGGTGGAATTATTACAATCATTCCAGTATGTATCATGTTCTTCTTTGCACAGAAGAGATTAGTTGAGGGATTAACAGCAGGAGCTGTTAAAGGTTAATATAAGGAGGAAGAAAAATGAATTACGAGAAAAAAGCAAAGGAATTGCGCCAAGAGATATTGAAGAGTTTATTTGCCTGCCAGTCAGGTCATCCGGGCGGATCATTATCATGTGTTGAGATTCTTATGGCTCTCTACTATGATGAGATGAAGAATCTTGATCCTAAGGATCCTAAGAAAGCAGACAGAGACCGTCTCGTATTAAGTAAGGGACATGCTTGCCCTACATTATATGCAATCCTGGCAGATCTGGGATATTTCCCGAAAGAGGATCTGGCACACCTTCGTCAGATTGACAGCCATCTTCAGGGACATCCGGACTGCAACAAGACTCCAGGTGTTGATATGAACACAGGATCTCTTGGACAGGGAATGTCTCTGGCAACAGGACTTGCTCTTGCAGCTAAGCATGCAAAAGCTGACTACAAAGTATATGCAGTAGTTGGTGATGGCGAGTGTCAGGAAGGTATTGTATGGGAGGCAGCTATGGCAGCAGCTCATTACAAACTTGATAACCTTTGCGTTTTACTTGACTATAACGGACTTCAGATCGATGGAACTAACGATCAGGTTATGGGACTTGGAAACATCGTTGAGAAGTTTAAAGCCTTCGGTTTCGAATGCTTTGAAGTAGATGGACATAACATCGAAGAAATTGACAAAGCAATTGAGGCTCCAGTATCTGGTAAGCCAAAATTCATTTGCTGCCACACAATCAAAGGTAAAGGTGTATCCTTCATGGAGAATCAGGTAGGATGGCACGGAAGACCGTTGAAACCAGAAGAGTTCGAGACAGCTATGAAAGAATTGGAGGCGTAAGAAGATGGGAAAATCATTAAGAGTTGCTTACGGAGAAGCATTAGTTAAATTAGGACAGAAGAACGATAAGATCGTTGCATTAGATGCAGACCTTGCACACGCAACAATGTCAGCTACATTTGCTGAGGCATTTCCAGATCGTTTCTTTAACGCAGGAATTGCAGAGTGTAATATGATGGGCATGGCAGCTGGATTTGCTCATACAGGATACATTCCATTTGCAAGCACATTTGCTCTTTTCGGATCAGGAAGAGCTTATGAGATTATTCGTAACTCTATTGCATACACAAACACAAATGTTAAATTTGGATTATCTCATTCAGGACTTTCAGTAGGAGAGGACGGAGGAAGTCATCAGTCTATCGAGGATGTTGCTCTTATGAGAGAGATGCCGAACATGACGGTATTTGTACCATGTGATCCTACAGAGATGGAGAAAGCTGTATTTGCAGCAGCAGAGATTGACGGACCAGTTTACATCCGTGTTGCAAGACCTGTTTGTGAGGATATCACAACAGAGGATACACCATTTATCCCGGGAAAAGCTAACATCTTAAAAGATGGTAACGATGTTTGCATCATCACAATGGGACTTATGGTACCAATCGTATTAAAAGCAGCTGAGATGCTTGAGGCAGAAGGAATTTCTGCAGCAGTTGTTAATATGCATACAGTAAAACCTATCGATGCTGAGACAATCCTTGCTATGAACGAGAAGTGCAAAGGTATCGTAACAGCTGAGGAGCATTCTGTGATCGGTGGACTTGGATCTGCTGTAGCAGAAGTTCTTGCAGGACATGCCGGAGCTAAATTCGAAAGAGTTGGTATCCAGGATAAATTCGGAAAATCCGGTAAACCAGATGAACTGTTTGCAGCTTATGGACTTACAGCTGAGAACATCGTTGAAAAATGCAAAGCAACATTAGCATAAGAATCTGATCAAATTCATTTTATTATATAAAAGGGAGATAAGAATCATGGAAATTTTAAATTATTCATTTGACGGGGAAGGAATGCAGAGAGTATTCGAGAACGAGAAATGGACAGTTGGTATCAAAAACTGGAAACCAGCTAACGACATCACAGGAATCAACAATCTGGAGCGTCACAACAAGACTGATGAGCTTTTCGTACTTGTTGCCGGATCTTGCACACTGATCTATGCAAATGAAGTAGAAGGCGGTCTTGATATCAGGGCAGTTAAGATGGAGCCAAACAAGGTTTACAATATCCCAGCTACACTGTGGCATAACACAGTAACATGCAAGGATACAAAGATGATCCTGATTGAGGACTCCAACACATCCATGGACAACAGCGATATTTTAGATCTGAATGAAGATCAGATTGCTGCTATCAAAGCTTTAGTATAGTATCTTACGTAATGCATTAGCTGCATCGCGACAATAAAACAGGCTCTCTACGACATAATTATGCGAGATTATGTGTTGAGAGCCTTTTTTGTAAAAAAATCCAGACAATTTTGCAATAAATAAGAATATTTATGCATTTATCGGTATTTTATACAATAAGCTTGATGCGGATATTTATAGAAAATTATAAAGGAGGTCGGAAGAAGTGTACAATTTAAAATTTGGCTGTCAGTCCTATCCATGGAAGATGGGAAAGCATTTTGGTCAGTTGCCGAGAATGCTTAAAGTGGCAGCAGAGGCAGGATTTCAGAGCATTGAGTGCGAAATCGACATGCTTGGAACATGGTTCCATGACCCGGAAGGTGTGAAAAAACAGCTTGAGAAATATAACATAGAATTTGCGGCACTTGTTCTTCATCAGGATTGGAATGGCATGGAGGAGACTGTGGAAGAAGCAGCGTTAAGCCGTGAAGCAATTGAATTCGTGAAACATTTTCCAAATGCCAAGATTATGCTGAGTCATCATGCAGGAAATGTACCTAGAGGCGAAGGTGAAGCATTGGCAGAAAGAAGAAAATGTCTGATCAACTGCATGGCATCTGTAGCGGCTAAGGCAGCAGAGGCAGGAATCGTATGTTGTTTCCATCCGAACAGTGCAAAGAATTCGTTGTTTCGTACAGAAGAAGACTATGAAGCCATGTTTGAGTTGATTCAGCCGACTGCTATTGGCTGGGCTCCGGACGTAGGACATATTGAGAATGGTGGTATGAGTGCAATTGAACAGATGAAAGCACACAGAGATCTGATCCGCCACGTACATTTTAAAGACCGTATTGCTCAGAATGAATGGGCTGTTATGGGAGAAGGAAAGATTGACTATCCTGCAATTATCAAATATCTGGCAGAGACAGGATACCTTGGCTGGATTATGGTGGAAGATGAAAGCCCGCGTGCAGAGACAGACAGTGACGGGGTTGTTGCTGAGGACGGAAAATATATGTGCCGGCAGATTCACAGGTAAGCAATCAGACAGAAGTAGACTTTGCTGGAAGAAGAGATATTTCAGTAAAGATACAAAAAAGTTTTTTCTCAGGAGGAAAAGAGACTATGAGTATGCATACAGTTGCGGTAATGGGTCTCGGAGTCCGTGGTAAGATTCATCTTCACGGGCTTCTGGAAAATCCAGATTATTATAAAGTAGTAGGCCTTTGCGATATTGATGAGCCTAAGATGAAAGCAGTTGCTGAGGAATACCATCTGGACGATGTACCACTTTTTACGGATGCAGAAGAGATGTTAAAGGAGACAAGACCGGAAATATTTGTATTTGTTACATATCCAGATCTCCGGCTTTCTGTCATTCAACTGGCAGTAAAATACGGTGTAAAAGGAATTTCCTTTGAAAAACCGATGGCTGAGAGTCTTCAGGAGGCAAAGAAAATTGTAAAGTTGTGCCATGATAACGGAATCAAAGCAGTTGTTTGTCATCAGCAGAAATATCTGTCCCAGATGCAGACACTAAAGAAACGTATTGAGGACGGCGAAATTGGCGAGATCACAAAAATACATGTAGAGTGTCAGGCCTGGTTCAGCCAGCTTGGAACACACTATGTAGACTATATTCTCTGGGCGAATGGCGGACATCGTGCAAAATGGGTATGTGGACATGTACACGGTCCGATTTGTCTGGATGATAACCATCCGGCACCAGATTACCTGCTTGGTACTATGGAACTGGAAAATGGAGTACATGCTTATGTAGAGTGTGGATATCTTGCAGAGGCTCACAATCCACCGGAGTATGGAAGCAGTGATAATCGTCTGACTGTTTATGGTAAAGAAGGTTATGTATATGCTGAGACAGACGGGTTCTGGGGAGCATGCACAAAGGCTACAAATGGTCGTCTGATAGAAGGAAAGGATCCAGGCTGGAGAAACCATCAGCAGATTCCGATTCAGACACCTTACTATACAGAGTTTGCAGAGTGGATGGAGGATGATTCAAAAGTTCACAGCTGCAACATTGATACAGCATATCACGGATATGAAATTCTGGAAGGAATGTGCCTGTCAGCACTGAATAATGTGCGTGTAGACCTGCCGATTCAGGATCTGGACTATGAGCCGGTATTTGACCGCATGAGAAAGGATCTTCCAGAGTGCGACAGCCGTAAGATGTACATTTATGATGGCAAGACACCACGTAAGGAGCGCGACTAGCCAAAAGAAATATTCAAAGGTCGGTTAAGAGTAGAAAAAGCAGAAAGTGCAGGTTCATAAAATGAATCAGAAAAAAGAATGTATGGATGTCCATGTAAATGGATTGAAATTTCATGTACAGACATTTGGAAGCGGTGTCCCTATTATTATGATTATGGGACTTGGAGCACCGGGAGATAAATGGAAGCATAACTATGAGCTATTAAGTAAATGGTTTTGGTGTATTGTTCCGGATAACAGAGGAGCAGGATTAAGCGACAAACCGGAAGCAGAGAGTTATACAACAGAGCAGATGGCAGACGATATCATCGGTATCATGGATACATTAGATATCAAAAAAGCCCATGTTATGGGTGTCTCTATGGGAGGCGCCATTGCACAGCAGGTGGCACTGAAAGTTCCGGACAGAGTTCTGAGTCTGATTTTGACAAGTACATTTGCAAGTGTAAGTCCGGCATTTAAAAAGGCTTTAAATCTAATCTGTGAGCTGAAAGAAGATACAGATCCGGCAGTATTAAAGCAGTTGAATCTTTGGATGACCTATGGCCAATACACGCAGATACATCACCCAGAGAAGATTGAGAAATCTATTGAAGAAGATGCAGCGTACCCTTATCCAATGCCTGTGTATGCCTATAAGGCACAGTGTGGGGCATGCCTCAGCCACAATACAGCAGGCAGGCTGCATGAGCTTAAAATGCCGGTACTGATCGCTGCAGGGGCAAAGGATTTGTTCATGAATATAGAGAAGACCATGGAATTAGTACATGGAATCCCACAGGCAGAATTCTATCTTGCACCGGAAGGCGGACACGTACATCAGTGGGAATATCCTGAGCCATATGACAGTGTTGTAGTGGGATTTTTGATGAAACATACAAATTAAAAAATATACATAATGTAGACCATGAATTGAATTAGAGTTTCATATCATGGATATAAAATTGAAATGAGAGAATGGAGGAAACAAAATAATGTCTATAGATATGAATACGTTGATTAGTCAAATGATTATGTTTTTTGTCATTCTCGGTTGTGGATTTATAGGAGCAAAATTAGGGCTTTTGAAAGCCGAAGTCATTCATGGGTTAAGCAGTCTGCTTATGGGCGTTATCTGTCCGTTGATGCTGATTGCAGTATTTCCGTCAGCAGTGCAGGAGGAAAATGCATGGGATATTGCAAAATCTGTAATTCCCTATGCACTGATTACATATCCGCTGCTTACAGGAGCTGGATTCCTGACAGGAACGTTATTACATTTCCGAGGAGATAAAAGAAAAATCTTTACTGCCCAATGTCTTTTCGGAAATATGGCGTTCTTTGGGCTGCCTCTTGTAAAAGAGATATTTGATCCGGTTGCAGTAGTAGCATTTTCTTTCTGTATTGTAATAGATAATCTGTTCCTCTGGACAGAAGGAGTATTGCTCACTTCTAAATCAGAAGGAGGACAGGAATTATCCTTGAAGCTGATCATAAAGAAGCTGTCTAATCCTGTTATAGTAGGAGTATTGATCGGGCTGGCGTTGATGATTTTGAAAGTGCCATCAGATTTACTGATTCTTCGAAGCTTTGATACAATAGGAAGCTGCGCAAAGCCACTGGCACTTTTGTATATCGGAGGAACGATTGCACTGATGGAATCGGGTTCATTAAAGAAAGCATGGCCAGTTGTATTTGTCATAATCATTAAGCTGATAGTTATGCCGGTTGTCATATTTCGTGTGATGACGTGGCTTGGCGTGAATGATCTTGCGAGAAATATCTGGACGCTGATTATTGCACTTCCGAGTATGGCGAGTATTCCGATTATGGCAGAAAGCTTCGGTTCAACAGAAGCTGATTATGCGGCGCAGGGTGTATTTATTATTACACTTGCAAGTCTGGTAACAATACCGCTTGTGGTGATGCTTTGCAGGTAAGTAATGAGATCAGGCATTTAGAATACATAAGGTGAAAGCTTTTATGTATATAGGAGAGCTTAAAAATATTAAATAAAAAGAGCAATGATTTGATTGTATTAGAAACAAAAATATTTCTAATACGACATGAAAGGAGAAATTAAAATGGTAGATCAGAATTGTGCATATTGTGTAGAGGGAGAATTATTGGCAAAGTTTGGAATTAAGATTTGCGAACTTGAGAATTCTAAAGTATATCTTTTTAAAGAGCAGAGCCATCCAGGAAGAGTTGTAGTTGCTCATAAGAAACATGTCAGTGAGATTCTGGAGCTGACACCACAAGAGAGAGCAGCATACTTAGAGGAGATTGCGAAGGTATCTGAGGCAATCCACAAAATCTTCAAACCTGCAAAAGTAAACTATGGCGCATATGGAGATACAGGACATCATCTGCATTTCCATCTTGTACCAAAGTATACGGATGAGTATGAGTGGGGTGGAACATTCGAAATGAATCCGGGAAAGAAATTCTTAAGTGATGAAGAATATGCTGAGATGATTGAAAAGATTAAGGCTGAGTTGGTTTAGAAAATGGTAATAGAAAATTGCTATAGAATCTGAGCCGCCTGAGAGTTCAAACTCCCAGTGCAGAACATTACGATGAGCTATATAAGACGAGAAAAGTGTACGCATAGGCGTGCACTTTTCTTGATTGCCATGTATGTGGTAAAAGGTCTGATGGACTTTTTAGTTTGTGTATCCGGGGAAAGGCTGGGAGATGTCAGACCTTTAAGGACAAGAAGGAATCGAATCACCGGGCTTTAGTTTTATATACGAAAGAGATAATTTATAATCGGGTTTTTCGATTGGTCTTGAGGTATCATGGGATTATTGAATCTATCTGAACGTAAAAATGCTGTATAATATTCGGTATAAAATATATTGAAAGAAGGAAAGAGGTCATGAAAAAAAACATGAAAAAATTGTATTCCTTATTGCTTGTACTGGCATTGACTGTTTCGATGGCTGCAGGATGTGGAAAGACAGAAAAAAGTACAACCAATAGTGACACAAAGAAAGAGGAAGAAGTAAAAAAAGAAGAGGAAAAAATTCCAGAGACAACGTATCCGCTGACAATAAAGGATCAGATTGGTAATGAAGTTACCATTAAGGAACAGCCAAAACGAATTGTTTCTGGATACTATATTTCTTCATCAACATGCCTTGCATTAGGATTGAAGGACAAACTTGTTGCGGTAGAAGAGAAGATTGACCAGAGGCCTATTTATAAGTATGCAGCAGCAGACATTATGGATTCAGTAGGAAATGTTGGATCAGCAAAGGCATTTGATCTGGAAGCATGTCTGGCGGCAGAGCCTGATTTAGTTATTTTGCCAAAGAAAGCACAGGATTATGCAAAGACTCTTACAGACATGGATATTCCAACAATTGTTGTTAGCCCGGAAAGTCATGATGAATTAGTAGAAATGATTAAATTAATAGGTGAAGTTACAAATAGTAATGATAAGGCAACTGCAATGACAGATAAGTATGATGAAATTTTAGACAAAATCAATGGTATGACCAAGAAGTTAAGTGATGATAAGAAACCGGTTGTTTATATGTGTGGAACAAACTCTTATTTGACAACGGCTCCAAAGGATATGTATCAGGCATCTTTAATTGCAACTGCAGGAGGAAAGAATGCAGGAGATGTATTGGATGGCGATTCATGGGTAGACGTTTCTTATGAGCAGATATTAGATATGAATCCGGATTATATTATTATTCCAACGAACAATATGGCAAACGGACAGCCGGATTATACAGCCGAAGATGTTATGGCTGATGCAAATCTTGCAGAGGTAACAGCGGTAAAGAATGGTGATGTTTACAATATGCCGGCGGGGTATGAGGCATGGGATTCACCGGTGCCATCAGGAGTATTAGGTATGCTTTGGATGACAGCTACATTACATCCGGATTTATATTCTATGGATGAATTTGCAGATGATGCGGCAGATTTTTATAAAACATTTTATAACTTTGACATAGATAAATCATCTATTACAAAATAAGATAGTAATATGAAGAATAAGGAACGAAGAAAATTAATAAGGTTATTTAGTGGAATTATTGTGGCAATTTTTATTGCCACAATAATTTCTATATGCATAGGGAAATATTCTATAGCTTTAACTGATATATGGAATATTATCTGTGGAAACGAAAACGTGTCACTTCTGAGCAGAAAAGTATTTTTTACATTGCGCCTTCCGAGAACATTTATGGCGATTATGGCAGGAGCCGGACTTGGACTTGCCGGAAGTGTATATCAGATTATTTTCAAAAATCCATTGGCTTCACCAGATATTATAGGAATAGCAGGAGGTGCAAATTTAGGAGCAGCATTGGCAATTGTAGTTTTAACTTCGTCAGGAATGATGGAAATTGCGATGGGCTCTTTTATTGGAGGATTTCTTGCAGTTCTTGCAGTAATGTTTCTGGTACGGGCAACTCGGTCTCGTGCCACAGCGACTTATGTACTTGCGGGAATTGTAATAAATGCAGTTTCCAAAGCTGTCATTATGGGACTGAAATATTTTGCAGATCCGGAAAATGAACTAGCGGCAATGGAATATTGGGAAATGGGGACATTAGGCAACACAACAGCTGCAAAAGTTATGACTGTGTTTCCGCTGTTTTGTGTCGGAGTAATTGGAATTATCCTGTTACGCAGACAAATAGAAATGCTGGCATTGAGTGATAACGAATGCCGGGCATTGGGGATGCGTATTGGAATTGTGCGTACCATTATATTATTATTATCAACACTTCTTGTTGCAGCTATTATATGTGTTACAGGACTTATTTCATTTGTAGGACTGATCGCACCACATATCGCGAAATTAATATTGAAAAGAAATAATTTTAATACCATGGTATTAAGTGGATTTATTGGGGCAATTGTGATATTAGTGGCAGACATATTTGCAAGATTACTATATAGTGTCGAACTTCCGATTTCCATATTAACAACAGTGATTGGTGTTCCTATGCTGATATATTTTCTGTGTGAAAAAGGAAAGGAACAGCTGATATGATGACGGGGCTTAGATTACGGAACATTTCTGTAAACTATGGAGAACGCAAGATTTTGAAGAACTTAAATCTTGATATTTCAAGAGGAGAGTTTTGCGGTCTTTTAGGTTTGAATGGAAGTGGAAAAACTACATTACTCCATGTAGCATGTGGGTTTTTACCCATGCAGGGGGAATGTTATGTAGATGGCGAAAATTGTAAAAATCTTAATGAACGACAGCGTGCAAGAAAAATCGCATTTATACCTCAGATTTGCAGCCTTGCCGGAGGCCGAGATGCTATAGATGTGGTGTTGATGGGATATAATCCCTGGTTGAACATATTGGAATCACCGTCTGTAGAACAAAAAAAGCAGGCACGAGAAATAATGGATAAATTAGGGTGTCTGCATTTGGCAGATAAGGATTTTGGAGAACTTAGCCAGGGGCAAAAACAAATGGTTATACTAGCACGGTGTATTGCACAAAATGCACCTGTTATGCTTATGGATGAACCTGACAGTGCGCTGGATTTTCTGAATAAGCATATCGTACTAGAGAAAATCCGGACCGTAGTCAGAGATGGAAATAAGGCCGGTCTTATCACAATGCACGATCCCAATTTTGCAATGGAATATTGTGACAGACTGTTTTTGCTCAAAGATGGAAAAATCGTTACACAGATACATATGAAGACAGATTCGAAAGAAAAAATAAAAGAAAGTCTGTCCATGATTTATGGGGAAATTGAATTATTGAAAAACGGAAAAGAATATTTGATGGGGAAAAGGCAGGATGTATAAAAAGGATTACGCAAAAGAAATCTGGAAGCTTGCGTATCCAGTTGCATTATTGACACTGATGCAGAGAATAGGCTCCATTTTTGAAGGAATTCTTCTCAGTGTACATAGTACAGAAGAACTTACTATATCTTCTATCTGTGGTCCATACATTTCGATTATTACAACAGTAAGTTATGGATTGGCAATTTCAGTTAATGTCGTCATGGCGAAGATTTTTAAGAATCCGGATAGAAAAAAGGATGCGGGGGATATATTAAAAGGGATATTATTGCTGACCTTTATATTGGGAATTTTGATATCTGTAGTTGTCAGCACGCGGCTGTATTTTGAGTTCGCGGATATGACAAATTTACGCAAAACAGCATATCTATATATGGTTCCGTATCTTCTTGGAAATCCTGTAATCCTTTTATACAGTATTCTGATTGCAGCATTCAGAGGACTGGGAGATTCTAAAACGGGAATGTGGATGACATTTATTGCAGTACCAATACAAGTAGGTACAGCATATTTATTGTATAAACTATTTGGTTTTATAGTTCTGGGATATGGAATGATTTTGTCCCGAATCACAGGGTGTGTGTATGGGATACTGCAATACAACAGATATAATTTAACTGTTTTTACTCGTTCAAAAGTGACGATATCCAGAGCCTTAATTCAGGAATTTGTAAAGCTGGCTGCGCCCATAAGCTTATCAAAAGTAATCAGTCCAATAGCAAATGTAGTATTGAATCAGATTATGCTGGCAATGGGAACTAATCTTGTGGCTGTTGCAGGATTGGGGAATCGATTGTCTTTGTTGTTTTATCTTCCGGCAACAGCTGTAGGAAGTGCTGCAGTAACTTTGATTGCCGGAAATAATGATTATAAGGAACGAAAACAGCTGATAAAGCAGTTGTGTGTGACGAGTGTATTGCCGACAATTGTCATTATCATTGTTGCATTTTTCGTGAGGGGGCAGCTTTCGCAAATGTTAACTGCGGATGCTGCAATGCAGCAGGCTGGAAAAGTATATTGGACAATTAGTCTTTGGGCATATCCGTTTGTAGCAATAGAAATGACAATGACTTCTGTTTTACAGGCACTTGGCTATGGATTCCCGACACTGGCAATTACAATAGTCAGACTGTTAGGAGTGCAGATACCATTGACATATTTGGCGAGGTATGCCAATCTGGGAGCAAAAGGAGTATGGGGAGCTTATGTAGTCAGTAATGTAGTATCTATGAGTGTAAGTGTAGTTTGGGGAATCAAGAAAATGAAAGGAAGAAAATAAAATGAATGCAATAGATATTGTAAAAGAACAAGTAAAGGCATATGAAAAGGGAATTGCACATGCAGTTGTTACTATTGTGCATTCCGATGGTTCTACACCACGTACAAATGGTAAAATGCTTGTATACTCAAATGGGGCAACGAAGGGAACCATTGGAGGTGGGAATGTGGAATGTATAGCAACATCAGATGCATTGCAATGCATTCGAGAAGGGTGTAACCGATTGAAGCAATATGATATGACTTCGGAAGCGTCAGAGACTGGAATGACCTGTGGGGGAAATATCAGTGTTATGATAGAAGTGTTTACGGTACGTCCTGTTTTGGTTATGTGTGGAGCGGGACATATAGGAGAAGCAGTTTTGCGTCTGGCTTCGTTTGTCGGGTTTGATACGATATTGGTGGACAATCGAGAAGAAAAAGATATTGCTGAAAAAATTGTTCTGGCAGACAGGTTTGTTAAGGTTCATGACTACGAAGAGGACTTAAAAAATGTTGACATACCTGATGGAGCGCATTATGTAATAGCGACACAGGGGCATAGCTTTGACGGAGATGCATTAGTGGCTGTGCTGACAAAGAAATATGCATATGTGGGAATGATTGGAAGTTCTTTGAAGATTAAAGCTTTATTTGAAAAGATGGAAGAGAAAGGCATCTCGAAAGAGGAATTAAATAAGGTGTATACTCCGATTGGGCTGGATTTAGGAGGCGAGTCTCCAGAAGAAATTGCAGTATCTATTATCGCAGAAATTCTTATGATAAAAAATGGCCGTACAGGAACACACTGGATGGGAAAGGAAAAATAGTATGAATAAAATAGCGATTCTCGATGCTGCGACTCAATCTGTACAATATCAGGATGATGATGGAACGGAATATGGACGTGGACTTGCGGTGAAATTGCTGAAGCAATATATGGTTGATAATGTGTTTGTGATAACTCCGGGGCTTTTGACAGGTACACCTGTGCCTTGTGCTACGAGGGCAACAATTGTTGGGAAAAGTAAAGAAGAACGGGAGATTTGTGTCAGCAACATTTCAGGAGACTTTCCACAAAAACTGGCTTCTATGCATTTATCAGGTATTGTGATTAAAGGAAGCTGTAAAGATAAAAATACAATTATTCATATAGAAGAACAAAAAATTTCATTTTTGGATTTTCCAGAATTACAGGGGAAAAGTTGTAAAGAGATGGTATCCTGTATTCGTGAAAAATGGGGGAGGGAATGTGCTATTATCGGGAGAGGACCAGCTTCTGATCACTATTATCCTATAAGTAGTCTGTTTGTTACTTATCCGTATGGGAAACCGGAATACAGTTGTCCTCGAAGTAGTACAGGGGCAGGACTTGCAAAAATAGGAATCCGGGCAATTGTGCTGGAACGGAATCAGTATTTTCGGGGAGCCTGTGAAAACAGAGAAGGACTTCAAAGCAGCGGTAAGCGGTTGGCAAAATATATTTTGGACGATCCAATCTGTGGAGGAGCATTGCCCGGACTGGGGTCTATTACATTGCTTCACCTTTTAAAAAATGAGAAGAATCTGGAAGAACTCTTACAGGAGAAGAGAAAAGAAGAGAAGGCAGAAATAGAAAAAAGTGGGGAAAGAATCAATTATTGCTGTGCGCCTATGTGTGTTATCGGATGTCTGAACCGACACAGCAAAGGGAATGGAAACATTTATTCATCACCAGAGGAATCCGAAATTAAGGCAGCAATTGAGCAATGTTTTGCACAGGATATGGAAAAGGAACAGTTAGAGTCATGTACTACATATTTATCCCAGAAAGGTATGGAATCAGGCTTGAATATGATAGAACTCGTATTTGCTATGAGGTTATATTTTGACGCTGAAAAAGAAAAACCTTCTTTGGAACAGATTCTTCAATTAGTTAGAGAAGTTGAGGCAGCTACTGTGTTGGGACGAGTTCTTGCAGGGGGAACCAGACGCGTGTGTGAAGTGTTTTCCGATGAAACACAAATCCAGGGAAGAGCGACGAAAAAAGCAGTGACGAAGGAACGAGATTATCAGTTAAAAATAGATCTGGAATTGTTGTACCAGGAAATATTTTTGTTTGAGAATCTGGGTATATGTATATTTAGCTCTTTTGCATTACTGAATAAAGAGGAACCATTACGGTTGCTGGCAGAACTATATAAGGACAAAACGGGCAGAGAGATTACAGTAGAAGAAATGCTTCAATATTCTGCGCAATGTTTAAAACAGGAAGAGGAACTATGGAAAGAACTTAATATAGGAAATAATATCAAAGCAATACCAGAATTTGTTAAGGTATTATATAATTATTTTGAAAATACAAAAAATTAGTGCCTGAATATGAATGAAATAGGATTAACATGAATAATTTAAATTTGAAACAATTGGAAACATTTGTAACAGTTGCGGAAAAAGGAAGCTTTACAAAGGCGGCAAATGCTCTTTATATGGCGCAGTCTACAGTCAGTAATCATATACAGCAATTAGAAGAATCGTTAGGATTGATTCTTTTTGTTCGAGATATGAAAAGAAATATAAGTCTGACTCCCGATGGGAATCGAATTTATCAATTTGCAAAAGAAATATTACTGCGCTGCTCTGAATTGGAAGAAACAATACTGGAAAATAAAAAAAGTCAGTTAATTATTGGAGCGTCCACAGTGCCAACAGAAAGTATATTGCCAGAATTAATACATAAATTTATAAAAACACATCCTAATTGTCGATTTGTTGTAAAAAACGGGGACAGTGACCAGATTCAGAGAATGTTGACTGATGGAGAAATATCAATAGGGTTTGTAGGGACATCTGATAATCGCCAGGAAATTATTTATGAAAAGATTACGGAGGACAGATTTGTAATGATTACTCCGAATACACCAGGTTATGTGAAACTGCATGAGCAAGGTGTGTATGGAAAAGAATTATTAAATAAACCTTTGATATTTAGAGAAAATGGTTCGGGAACACAGAAACTTATTGATAATTATCTGGGGAGTATGGATGTGACAGAAGATAATTTAAATATTGTAGCATACGTATCTAGTTCTCAATTACAGAAAGATCTGGTGAAAATGGGGACAGGAGTGGCTATTCTTTCCGAATATTCTACGAGAGATCTGGTGTCGTCAGGAAGAGTACTCAGATTTGAAATGGAGCGAAACTGCCTGAGCAGAAATATTTATATGGCAAAGGATAAAAAGGGAATCCTGAATTCTCTCGCATTGGAATTTGATAAATTTGTAAAATCTAATTTTAAATTAAATTAATAATGGCTATTGCTACTATTGGTTCACACATAATAGGAGTGGAATAAGTTTAGTTTAATTCAACATTTCTTTCAGGAAAGACAATTTACAGATATGGTATCAATGGTATTATAGAGGAAGGGATGAAAACAGATTGTGTGGAAGATGTAAAAGATATAGCAGGATTGAATGAAAAATAGTCATAAAAAAATAAATACTATACTAAGAGAGGGTGCTATGGTTGTGTTATCAACCATAGCACCCTTTCTTCAGGGGGATAACTATATAAAGTTATCGGCTAAAATTATTAGCTATATTTATTTTACAGGCAGGAAGCGTAAGCTGCTTCTGCACCTTCTTCGCGGATTTTCTTAAGATCAGCGACAATCAGTTCTTCCAGTCCTTTGATTTCTGTCAGATCCTGATCCCACATATCTTTGTTGGAAAGTACAGCTTTTACGAGTTCTTCTGCACTGTCATCTTTGTGTGCATAGTAGAAGTCAAGTGCCCATGCATCGTCCTGTACTTTGTACTCATTTCCTTTTGGTCTCTTGCATACCAAAGCTGCATCTTCACGTCTCTGAATATCATTTGAGTAGAATGCAATGTAAGCTGCAAGGCTCATTGCCAGGCAAGTAGGAATCTCACCTTTTTCGTTGATATACTCAAGGAATGAAGGCATGTTACGAGCTTTCCACTTAGATGTTGAGTTCAGAGAAATGCTCATAAGCTCATGATTTACAAATGGGTTGTTAAATCTGTCTGATACAGCTGCTGCAAAGTCAAGCAGATCCTGTTTGTCCAGTGGAAGCGTAGGGATAATCTCATCGTAAAGCATTTTGTTCATGAAGCCTTTGATCGTTTCGTTGTGCATGCAGTCACGAACGATGTCCTGTCCAGACAGGTAAGCACCAAGAACGAAACCTGTATGAGCACCGTTCAGGATACGAACTTTTCTCTTCTTGTATGGAGTAACATCCTCTACAACATGTACATTTAAACCGGCTTTCTTGAATGGAAGCTTATCTTCAAGACCTGCAGGTCCTTCGATGATCCATACACCAAAGATCTCGCCGACATCAATCAATTCATCGTGATATCCATTTGCTTCTTCCATTTTCTTAACTTCTTCTGCATCACGTACACGTCCTGGAACGATACGGTCTACCAGTGTAGAACAGAATGTGTTCTTCTCATTGATCCATGTTTTGAATTCTTCTTCAAGTCCCCAGTCATCAATGTACTCGTTGACACATTTCTGGAGTTCTTTACCATTGTTGTCGATCAGCTCACAGCTTAAAACTACAACTCCATCTTTACCTGCTTTGTAACGCTCATAAAGTACACGTGTCAGTTTGGCAGGGAAGCTGATTGGAGGACACTGGTCAAATTTGCTTTCTGACTCGTGTACGATACCGGCTTCTGTTGTGTTGGATACGATATACTCAAGGTTGTCACTCTTGGCAAGCTCAAGAACTGCGTCGAAATCATCATATGGATTGATACATCTGCTTACAGAAGAGATGACACGTTTTAAGTCAACTTTCTCCCCTTTTTCACTTCCGCGAAGGTACAGTGTGTAAAGTCCTTCCTGGTCGTTGATGAGTTTTGTAAGTCCCTGTGCGATTGGCTGAACTAATACAACTTTTCCGTTCCAATCAGCTTTTTCATTTGCACAGTCAAAGAAATAATCTACAAATGCACGAAGGAAGTTTCCTTCTCCGAACTGCATAACTTTCTCTGGTGCGGATTCTTTGATATATCCGTTATAACCTGATTTCTTAAGAACTTCGTAATTTAATGTTTCCATGATTGAGTTTCTTCCTTTCTTAAATTGATGAGATATGATTTTTATAATGTTACACCCTGTTTAAAGATTGCCATATCGTGGAATCCGGCGATTTCGGATTTTACTTCTTTACCGGAAGCAACTGCGATAACTTCATCGAACAGTTTTTCTGCCAGTTCAGGAAGAGTATCCCCTTCTACCAGGGTTCCACAGTTAAAGTCGATCCAATTCTGTTTTCTGTTATTTAATGAAGAATTGGTAGAAATCTTCATAGTTGGTACAGGACATGCGAACGGTGTTCCACGACCTGTAGTAAACAGTACAATGTGTGCACCGGAAGCAGCCAGTGCAGTAGAAGCAACCAAGTCATTTCCAGGAGCACTTAAGAGGTTCAGACCTTTTGTCTTAACCTGTTCTGCATAAGACAGTACGTCCATGACCGGAGCGCTTCCGGATTTCTGAGTACAGCCAAGAGACTTGTCCTCAAGAGTGGAGATACCACCTTTTTTATTTCCAGGAGACGGGTTTTCATAAATTGTCTGATTGTGACTCTGGAAATATTGTTTAAAGTTATTGATCAGATCAACTGTCTTTTCAAATAATACTTCGTCTTCACAACGGTTCATTAGCTGAGTCTCAGCACCGAACATCTCAGGTACTTCTGTAAGAACAGTACTTCCGCCTTTGGAGATAAGAAGATCGGAAAATGCTCCTACGACCGGGTTGGCTGTGATACCGGAAAGTCCGTCAGAGCCACCGCATTTCATACCAATGACCAGTTCGCTGCAGTCAATGTCTTCACGTTCAAAGCTTCCAACATAAGCGGACAGATCTTCGAGAATGTTAAGTGCATCAGCAATCTCATCTTCACTTTCCTGAGCAACAAGGAAACGGACACGTTTCGGATCATAGTCGCCGATGTAATTCTTCAGTACATCAATATTACTGTTCTCGCAGCCGAGTCCAAGAACAAGGACACCGCCGGCATTCGGATGATTGATCAGATCAGACAGAATCTTGCGGGTATTCTCCTGATCATCTCCCATCTGGGAGCATCCATAAGGATGTGGGAATGCAAAGATTCCTTCTACAGATCCCTGTACATACTTCTGAGCCTTGCGTTCGATCGCAGTAGCAACGTTATTTACACAGCCTACAGTCGGAATAATCCAGATTTCATTACGGATGCCGACTTTTCCGTTCGGTCTGCGGTATCCTCTGAAAGTGCGAGGAGCTGTTGGGGTAAGTTCTGTAACAGAACGATCATAGGTGTAAGTAAGCAGATCTCCAAGTCCAGTCCGAATATTATGTGTGTGAATCCAGCTTCCGCAGCTGATGTTCTCCTTTGCAATACCGATTGGACAGCCATACTTGATAACCTTGGCATCAGCAGGGATATCAGTCAGAGCAAACTTGTGTCCCTGGGGAATGTCCTCACGGAGAGTAACCTCTGTACCGTCCACATCTAATGTACGATTTGCAGATAAAGGAGTAAGTGCAACTGCAACGTTATCATTCTGGTGAATTTTGATAAATTCTTTCATGATAAAATCCTTTCTCTTAAAAAATGATGTTAGTACTAGTAAATGATGAAGGAGACATTAAAAATTCTAATCATCATGAACTCACGATGAAAGAAATGTCTTCGACATCTGAATTTGTTATAAAATAAACGTGTAAGCGCTTACACTAAACATACATCATTTTGATGTTTAGGTCAATAAAAATGACAAATCAATTTTGCCCAAAAAGCATTTTTGGAAAAATGCACAAAAACAAGATAACAAATTTGTCGAAAAGATTGCTTAAAAACCATTGATTTCATATGTGTAGTTGGGGTAAAATGTAATAAATGTAAGCGTTTACAATATAGACGATGCAAGCATAGAACACAGGAGGAAAGAAAAATGAAGAAATTTATGGACGAGGATTTTCTATTAACAAGTGATGCGGCAAAAAAACTTTATCATGATTATGCAGAGAATATGCCGATTGTAGATTATCATTGCCATATTAACCCACAGGAGATCTGTGAAGATAGAAAGTTTGAAAATATCACACAGGTATGGCTCGGAGGAGATCACTACAAGTGGCGTCAGATGCGTTCCAATGGTGTAGATGAGAAATATATCACAGGTGATGCTACAGACCGTGAAAAATTCCAGAAATGGGCTGAGACTCTTGAAAAACTGATCGGTAATCCACTGTATCACTGGAGTCATTTGGAGTTAAAGAGATACTTCGGATATGAAGGATACTTAAACGGTGAGACAGCAGAGGAAGTATGGAATCTTTGCAATGAGAAGCTTGCACAGGATGATATGACCGTAAGAAATATCATTAAAAAGTCAAATGTAAAATTAATCTGTACAACAGATGATCCGATTGACACTCTTGAATATCATGAGAAACTTGCAAAAGACGATACATTTGATGTAAAGGTACTTCCGGCATGGAGACCAGATAAGGCTATGAATCTGGAGAAACCAGAGTATCTTGATTACCTTAAAAAGTTAAGTGAAGTCAGTGGAATTGAAGTAAAGAGCTTCAAGACTCTGATCGAGGCGCTTGTAAAACGTATGGACTATTTCCAGGAGAGAGGCTGCTCTGTATCAGATCATGCTCTTGAGTATGTAATGTACGCACCGGCTTCCGAGGAAGAAATCGAGGCAATCTACAGCAAACGTCTTGCAGGTGGAGAAATCACAAAAGAAGAGGAACTGAAAGCAAAGACAGCCTTTATTCTTGCAGTTGGAAAAGAGTATAATAAACGTGACTGGGTAATGCAGCTTCATTATGGATGCAAACGTGACAATAATGTAGTACGTTATAAACAGCTTGGACCAGATACAGGATATGACTGCATCAATAACTATGCACCATCTTCAGAAATGGCAGATATGTTAAATGCATTGTCTGATACAGATGCACTTCCTAAGACAATTCTGTACTCTCTGAATCCGAACGACAATGAGTCTATCGGAACAATCATCGGATGCTTCCAGAATGAGAAGACCGTTGGAAGAATCCAGCAGGGTAGTGCATGGTGGTTTAATGATCACAAAGTCGGAATGACAGCTCAGATGACATCACTTGCAAACCTTGGTATTTTAAGTAACTTTGTAGGAATGCTTACAGATTCCAGAAGTTTCTTATCTTACACACGTCATGAGTATTTCAGACGTATCCTTTGCGAGCTGATTGGAGGATGGGTAGATAACGGAGAGTATCCGGATGATTACAAGACACTGGAGAAGATTGTAAAGGGAATTTCTTACAACAATGCAGTGGAGTACTTTAAATTTGACGTATAGGAATTAGAAGCGTAGTAGGAGTTTTTGCATATGGCAGTGAACATTTATGATGTCGCAAAATTATCGGGAGTGTCCATTGCGACTGTTTCAAGAGTGGTAAATGGAAGTACAAAGGTCAGTGAGAAGACCAGAAGAAAGGTTCTTGATGTGATGGAACAGTGTGGCTATACGCCAAATGTGTTTGCAAGGGGACTTGGACTGGATTCTATGAAGACCATCGGGATTTTGTGCCCGGATATATCGGATGCATTTATTGCACAGGCAGTGGCATTCCTTGAAGAACGTCTGCATCAGTATGAATATGACTGTATTTTGGGATGCAGTGGTTATGACCTGGAAGCGAAAGAGGCACATACGAAAATGTTACTGTCGAAGCGGATTGATGCGCTTATTCTGGTAAGTTCTACTTACGCAGGTCGGGAAGGACACCCGGAAGATGTGGAATACATAAAAGAAGCTGCAAAGCAGACACCGGTATTTCTGATCAATGGATTCATAGAAGGAAAGAATATCTACTGTTCTTTTTGTGATGATTTTAAGGCAACATATGATGTGACGAGTGGATTTATCCGTCGAGGAAGGAAGAAAATCTTATTTTTGTGTGATTCCTATTCATACAGCGCATCGAAGAAGATGGCGGGGTATGAGGCCGCTCTTTGCGATGCCGGATATCCGATTCGCGGAGAATTAAAGTTCTATACAAAGAACAGGATTCATCATGTCAGGGATATGCTTCTTTCACATAAGAATCTGGAGTTTGACAGTGTTGTTGCAACGGATGACGGACTCGCGATTGGAGCACTTAAGTATGCGAATGTGAAAGGACTTAAAGTACCAGATGATATTGAAATTGCAGGATATAATAATTCGCAGCTTTCGGTAGGCTGTGAACCGGAATTAACTTCTGTGGACAATCATCTGGAGAAGATGTGTAATGACACTGTAGATTATATGTTACGGGTTCTGCAGGGAGATACTGATGTGCCACCGCAGAATGAAGTTGTATGCGAAATCAAAAAGAGATGTACGACAGATTTTTAAAGCATAAAACTTAAAAATTAATTAAGAAAGTTTTTAGATTAAAAAGAAATAAAATAATTGCCAGATAACGATTCTAGGAAATATATCGTTATCTGGCATTTCTTATTCTCTACAATGATTCATGATAAAAAGCTATTTATAATTCGCTCTGTTCAATTAAAAGGTTACTGTCCCAATTCAGCCAGTAACTGCTTTTTAGTATTTAATAGAAGCTTTTTATATTGGGTAATTTGCTTATCTTTCATGCGGTCCTTTGGAGCAGAGATGCTGATAGCATATGGCAATTTGTGGTGTACACAGCCAAGGGATACAGCAATGCACCGGACTCCGATTTCCATCTCCTCATTATCCATGGAATATCCGTTGTTACGAATTGCACCGATGACCTCTAAAAAGGTATTGTAGTCAGTAACGGTATTGGCTGTATAAGTGTGTAATTCGCTCTGTTCCCAAATCTGACGGATCTGGTCATCATCCATATCAGCAAGAATTGCCTTACCGACACCGGAACAGTAAAGAGGGATTGTTTTTCCGACCATAGATACCATACGAACAGAATTATGTGGTGCTTCTACTTTATCGATATATACAGCGTTGATTCCTTCCATCTGTACGAGATGAACAGTTTCGCCGGTCTGTTCAGCAAGATCCTGAATGTAAGGTCTTGCAATATCAATGAGACTGTTATGTGAAAGAACCTGATTAGAAAGACTGCAGATCTTAAAGGTAAGACTGTACTTGGAAGTATCCGGATCTTGTTTTACATAGTCCATGCAAATTAAGGAATTTAAAATGCGATGGACAGTACTTTTATTTAATTCCAGTTCATTACTGATATCAAGAAGACCGGAAGGTCCGGATCTGGCAAGCAGTTCAATAGTCCGGAAAATTCGGTCAGAGACCTGGATTGGATTTTTTTCACTCAATGTTATACTCCTTAGATAAAACTATTTACAGTGGGATAACAGAGTTCCTCACTGTCTGTCATCTATTGTAGCATGATATAGAAGAAAGAGCAAAAAAAACTTGACTTTTTTATGAGTTCGTGTATAATTCAAAGTAAAGAAAGGTTCACGATATGAAAATAGATTTCATAATGTGAAACCAAACATATAACCCCATAAGTAATTATATATCATCATCAGAACAGGCAGTCCAAAAGGACTGCCTGTTCACTTTCAAGAATGCTATTTATTCAAAATAAGACTGCTTAAATTGCCTTCATGGGTTGTTATCTGTCAGTGTTCTGCATAGATAAAATCTGGTCGATAATGTGGAATGCAACCTCTTCTTTATTCATAATTGGAAGTTCCAGAACTTCTGTATCTGTAATCATTGTGACAACATTGGTGTCCGTCTCAAATCCAGCTCCGGCAACTTTCAGATTATTTGCAACAACCATGTCAAGGTTCTTTTTTGCCAGCTTCTTTCTGGAATTCTCCAGCATATTTTCCGTTTCCATAGAGAAGCCGCAGAGGAATTGACCGGGAGTTTTATGTTCTCCAAGATATTTTAAAATATCATCTGTACGTTCCAGCTCAATGGAAGTGGAAGAATCCGATTTTTTGATTTTCTCATCAGCTATGTGGACTGGCCGGTAATCAGCAACAGCGGCAGCTTTGAAGATCATGTCTATACCGGCACTTCTTGCAGTAACCTCTTCGTACATATCTTTAGCAGAGATGACAGGGACGGTCGTTATAAATGGCGGTGGAGTAAGAGCAGTTTTACCTGTGACTAAAGTTACATCTGCACCGCGAAGCATACACGCTTTCGCGAGGCTGTAGCCCATTTTCCCGGAGGAATGATTGGTGATATAACGCACCGGATCGATTGCCTCCTGAGTAGGACCGGCGGTGACCAGAACCTTTTTCCCACGCAAGTCTTTTTTACATGCTATACATTTTAAAATATATTCGAATAAATCTTCTGGTTCCGGCATCTTTCCGGCACCGACATCACCACAGGCAAGCCAGCCATTAGCCGGAGTGATGACCTCCATACCATATTTTTCAAGAAGCTTTAGATTGTCCTGAGTGACAGGATTCTCATACATTCCTGTATTCATGGCAGGAGCAATAATCTTAGGAGCTTTGCTTGCGAGAATAGTTGTAGTGAGCATATCATCAGCCAGTCCGTGTGCAAGTTTTGCAATTACATTTGCAGTTGCCGGAGCAACCATGATGACGTCTGCTTTTTGAGCAAGAGCAACGTGTTCTACTTTGAATTCAAAATTGCGGTCGAAAGTATCTACAATACATTTATTGCGCGTCAACGTTTCAAATGTGATTGGATTAATAAAATTAGTGGCATTCTGGGTCATAATAACATGAACACAGGCACCGGTCTTTACAAGACGGCTGGCAAGCATGGCACTTTTATATGCAGCAATCCCACCGGTAACACCTAATAGAATGGTTTTATCTTTTAACATCATAGAAATAAACCTCTTTCTCTTTGTATGATTTATATTTCAACTATAGCGTGTTTGGCGGTCTCTTGCAAGATGAGGAGACACAAAGGGATGACTTTTTTTTGCGAAAATGTTAAAATTAGTGAAACAGTTCTGGAATATCAGGATATTTAGAGAGAGGAGAAAGGAATATGAAAAAAGCAGCGGTATTTTTGATGATATTAACGTTAAGTGTTTCTAGCGCAGCGTGTGGCAATAAAGAAAAGGATGATAATCAGGCAGATGCGAAGACGGAACAAAGCCAGAATGCAGACAATTCTAAAGATAATGATAAAAGTGATACTCAGACGAAAGCGGCAGACAATAAGATGTACGAGTTATCTTCGGAGGACGATGTATGGACTATAAAAGTATCTGCACCAAAAGGGTGTTCTGAGACAGACTTTTCTTCGGACACGGCAAGAGCATTTGAACGTATTGGAAATGTAGATGGCAGCAGTCTGCAATATGTGATGACTCTTAGGAATACAGATGTTTCCACTGTAGAAAGTGATATGAAGGAAGAAGTACAATATCTGTATACCGCAAATTCTGATGATACGATTCCGGCAATGGATACACAGAGCAGTGAATACAATGGGAAAATGTGGAATTATTTTTCCTATAATATGGAAGAGTTGAGTGGTTATCGTGTTTGGGTAGAATTATCAGATGGTGATGTGTTTGCCTGTACAGTTGAGTGGATTGGAGAAGAGGAGACACCGGATGATATTGATACGGTCATCAAGACATTGTCTTCCTGTATTGCCGACTATGATGTATAGATTCTTTTGGAAAAGAAATGTACTTAATTTAGTACTTGTATCTATAGTAGAACAGATGTTATAATTACTCGGTAATTGTATTGTATCCTGCATGGCAGGAATGATAACAAGGAGGTAATTGAATAATGAAAACAAAAAAACACGACACTCAGTGGATGGTCAGTGTTGCACTTATGGCAGCAATTGTCATTCTTCTGGCGAACACACCGCTTGGAATGATCCAGCTTCCAATTATTAAGGCGACAACCGTACACATCCCGGTAATCATCGGAGCAATTCTGTTGGGACCGTCAGCAGGGGCAATTCTTGGATTTGTGTTTGGTGTATGTTCACTGGTGAGCAACACAATGGCACCAACCCTTTTGTCTTTTGCATTTTCTCCGTTCATGAGCACTACTGGAATTCCGGGAGCAATCAAGGCAATCTGGATTTCTGTAGGATGCCGTATGTTGATTGGAATCGCAGCCGGATGGTTATGGATTCTCTTTAACAAACTGAAAGTGAATCAGATCATTGCACTTCCAATCGTTGGATTCGTCGGATCTATGGTGAATACGATCACAGTTATGGGAAGTATTTATCTGTTATTTGCACAGCAGTATGCACAGGCAAAGGATGTAGCAATAAGCGCTGTATGGGGACTTGTTATGGGAACTGTTACAGCATCTGGTATTCCGGAAGCAATTGCAGCAGCAGTACTGGTGCTTGCAATCGGAAAAGTGCTGATCCAGGTATTAAAAAGAATGAATTTTTCATTTATTGACGCACAGACAGCAAAATAAACACATAAATAAGCACTAATACGCCCCACGGAAATTACCGTGGGGCGTTTGTATAATTTTCAATATTGTATAATTACGGATCTGGGAATGGTCTGTGATGGTATTACAGGAAGGGATATTCAAAATATTGCACAAAAAAATTAAAAAAGAGGACAGGACAATTTTGGAATTACAACAAAAATGGACCGATGGCTTTTGTAGCAAAACTTCGGAATGGGATTTTTAGAAATACAGGGGCATGCCTTTCTCCTGTCAATGCCTATCTGAATTTGATCGGTATTGAAACACTTGGACTTAGAATGGAACGTGAGTGCCAAAATGCACTGGAACTTGCACACTGGATTGCAGAGAATTATTCTGATATAATAGTAAATTATCCGGGACTGGAAAGTAGTTCCTGGCATCATGTTACAAAAGAACAGTTTGAACATGGATATGGCGCAATTCTTACACTTCGCGTAGGAAGTAAAGAAAAGGCATTTAAATTTATTGACAGTTTTACAATCCCGTATATCATTTCCAACATAGGAGATACAAAGACGCTCAAAAATCAGAGACTAATCAGGAACAAGATACAGGAGGAGAATGAAAATGGCAGAAAAGGTTGATTATGCTGCATTAAAAAAAGGTGGATTTATGAGACAAAAGCAGAAAGGCTGTTTTTCCTTAAGACTTGCAGTTGTGGGAGGAAATCTGACTGCTGAAAATATAAAGACAGTTGCAGAGGTGGCTGAAAAGTATGGACATGGATATGTGCATATGACTTCCAGACAGGGAATTGAGATTCCATTTATAAAAGTAGAAGATATCAATGAAGTAAAAGAAGAGCTTGCAAAAGGTGGAGTTGGAACAGGTGTCTGTGGACCGAGAGTCCGTACGATCACAGCCTGTCAGGGCGCAGCTATCTGTCCAAGTGGCTGCATTGATACTCATACACTGGCAAAGGAATTAGATGCAAGATATTTTGGAAGAGAACTTCCTCATAAATTCAAATTTGGTGTTACAGGCTGCCAGAACAACTGCTTGAAAGCAGAGGAGAACGATGTTGGAATCAAAGGAGGCATGACAGTTGAGTGCAATCATGATGACTGTATCCAGTGTGGTGTGTGTGTAAAAGCCTGTCGCGAAGGAGCACTTCGCATGGAAGATGGAAAAATTGTCATCGATAGAGAAAAATGCAATAACTGTGCACGATGTGTAAAGAGCTGTCCAACAGATGCGTGGGTCGGAGAGCCGGGGTATATCGTTTCCTTTGGTGGATTATTTGGAAATAAGATTTATAAGGGTGAACAGATTGTTCCGATCATCCGTGATAAAGAAACTCTTTTCAGAGTCACAGATGCGGCTATTTCATTTTTTAAAAAGCATGCAAATGCAGGTGAGCGTTTCCGACTGACACTTGAGAGAGTCGGAAAGGAAGAATTCAAAAAAGAGGTTCAGGCTGCTTACGAAGGCAGATAGGTGTACTGACAAACAAAAATGGCGATAAGAATCGAAAAGGAGAGAAAGAGCATGGCAGAAATACAATTTGACGACCAGGTAGATATTACAGATAAGGTTTGCCCACTCACATTTGTAAAAGCTAAAGTAGCAATTGAAGAGCTGGATGATGGTGAAGTCCTTGCAATTCGAATGAATGACGGAGAGCCTGTTCAGAATGTTCCAAGAAGTATGAAAGAAGAAGGACATAAAATCTTAAAGCTTGAGGATAATGCGGACGGAACTTATACACTGTATGTCAGAAAGGTAGAAGAATAATATGGCAGTACGGATCAACAAGGATGATTTTGAAGAGAAAGTTTTAAAGAGTGATCTTTCGGTTATCGTAGATTTTTATTCTGATTCCTGCATAGCATGTAAAAAGCTTGCACCGGCATTGGGAGATGTAGAAGATGATTATGAAGGAAAATTATATGTATATAAGGTGAATACCAATTTTGATAAAGAGCTGGCAAAAGAATATCAGATAGCAGCGAATCCAACCCTTCTCTTTGTAAAAAATGCAGAAGTATTAGATCGAAAAATAGGAGCACACACTCTGGCAGAGCTTAAGACCTGGGTGGAAGCTTTACTGTAATAATATGGGTCAGGAGAAAGACATTATGATAATTGTAGTTTCAGGAGAAAAGAAAAAAGTAAAGGATAATCTGACATTACCGGAGTTAATCGCGCAGGAAAATGTAGAGATGCCAGAGTATGTAACGGTATCTATTAATGAAGAGTTTGTTCCTTCAGATGAGAAAGAGACAACCGTATTAAAAGAAGGAGACGTTGTAGAATTTCTTTATTTCATGGGAGGTGGATGTTAATGGCAATGACAGATGAACAGATTGAACGTTATTCCCGCCATATTATTCTAAAAGAAGTAGGCGCAAAAGGTCAGAAGAAGTTGCTGAAAGGGAAAGTTCTGATTATTGGAGCCGGTGGTCTTGGAGCTCCGGCAGCTATGTACCTTGCAGCAGCAGGAGTTGGAACAATCGGAATTGTAGATGCAGACGAAGTTGATCTGTCCAATCTTCAGAGACAGATTATTCATACAACAGCAGATGTAGGAAAAGCAAAGGTCAGATCGGCAAAAGAGACAATGAATGCCATGAATCCGGACGTTACAGTCAATACATACCGCATGTTCGTGGATTCTACGAATATCAGAGAACTGATCCGGGATTATGATTTTATTATTGACGGAACAGATAATTTTCCGGCAAAATTCCTGATCAACGATGCATGTGTACTGGAGAAAAAACCATTTTCACATGCAGGAATTATCCGCTTTAAAGGTCAGCTTATGACATATGTTCCGGGAGAAGGACCATGTTACAGATGTGTATTTAAAAATCCACCACCGAAGGATGCAGTTCCAACCTGCAAGCAGGCAGGTGTCATTGGAGCTATGGGTGGAGTCATTGGTTCCCTTCAAGCTATGGAAGCAATCAAATATTTGCTGGGAGTTGGAGATTTATTGACAGGTGCGCTGCTTACTTTTGACGCTCTGACGATGGAATTTCATAAAATTAAGCTTCCAAAAGATACTCATAACTGTGCAGTGTGCGGAGATCACCCGACAATTCTTGAGCCGATTGATTACGAACAGGAAGTATGTGAGGAGACAGCAGGCAGATTTGATGCACCAAGAAAAGAAGAGTAATTTGTAATCAGTGAAGAGGTATAAGTATGGCAATTATAAGAATGAAATATACACTTCTTGATGAGATTGCCCGGTATGCAACCGGGCATCTTCCAGAAGAAGCCTGCGGACTGATTGCAGGAAGCGAAGATGAAAATGGTCGTTTAATTGAAAAAGTTTATTACCTGACAAATGTTAATCATTCAGAGGATCATTTTACACTGGATCCGAAAGAACAACTGTCAGCAATCAAAGATATGAGGGCGAATGGATTAAAACCACTTGGTAACTGGCATTCACATCCGTCCAGCCCGTCCAGACCGTCGCAGGAGGATATCAAACTTGCATTTGATTCCAATGCCAGCTATATGATCATATCATTTATGGCAGAAAATCCAGTGTTGAATTCTTTCCATATAGAAAATGGTCAGGTGGAAAAAGAGGATTTGCGAATTTATTCAGATGAATATTATTTCTAAGTATAGTAAAAAGGAATAAAAAATGAAATTAAAAACGAAAGAATTGACAACCTGTGCACTGTTTGCTGCTTTGATCGCAATCGGTGCATTTATAAAAGTTGATATACCATTGCCAATGTACACCATGCACTTTACATTTCAATGGTTTTTTGTGTTGATGGCAGGTTTTTTGCTTGGTGCAAAACTTGCAACGGTTAGTGTGATCGTGTATCTTAGCATTGGCCTTGTCGGAGTTCCGGTATTTGCTGCTGGAGGTGGACCTGCATACATTTTCAGACCAGGATTTGGATTCTTACTTGGTTTTGTACTGGCAGCATTTGTCATTGGTACTATTACAGAAAAAGTAGGAAAAAATCATAAGGGAATGTTCTTAATGGCATCAGTTGCGGGACTGGTGACTTACTATACGATTGGAGCAATTTACTTTTATTGTATAAATAATTTTTATGCAGCAACTCCTGTGAGCTGGAGCGTTGTAGTTGTGGAATATTGTCTGATTACGATTGCACCGGATTTTATATTATGTGTATTGGCGACAGCATTTTCTTTAAAGCTCCGTCCAGTATTTCTTGGGATGATGCATGAGTATAGTATGGATCGGAAAGTGGTGTAATATGGCGTATTTTCCTATGTTTGTGAACTTGAAGGATCAGCCGTGCCTGGTGGTCGGCGGAGGGATGGTGGCATACCGGAAAGTAAAAGTACTTCTGGATTTTGAAGCCAGAGTGGTTGTAGTCGGAGAGAATATCTGTGATAAAATCTATGAAATTGTAAAAAAAAGTAATCAGTTAGAATTACAAAAAAAGTGTTTTGAAGATGCAGATTGTGATAATATGTTTATGGTGATTGCTGCAACAGATGATAAAGAATTGAATCACCATATTGCGGGAATCTGTAATTCAAAAGGAATTATGGTAAATGCTGTGGACCAGAAAGAGGACTGCAGCTTTATCTTTTCTTCATATATAAAAGAAAAAAATCTTATTGCAGCATTTTCGAGTGGTGGAAACAGCCCTGTGCTGGCACAATATTTAAAAAGTCAGGAAAAGGAGATTCTGACACCATTTCTTGGAGAATTGAATGAATATATGGGGAAAATCAGAAAGCGTGTGATAGAAAAGTATGACACAGAAGAAAAACGAAAAGAAATATTTAAAGAAATAGTAAATACAGCCATTGAAAATGGAGAATTGCCACAGGAGTAGATATGAGATACCGGGTAGGAACAAGAGGATCAAAGCTGGCGCTTGCCCAGACAAAGCAGGTTATTGAAAAATTAAAAAGTGCATTTCCGGAAGATGAATTTGATGTAGTAATCATAAAAACGACCGGAGATATGGATCAGAAAAGCCGGCTTGACCAGATTGGATCAAAGGGCATATTTGTAAAAGAAATTGAGGAAGAACTTTTGGAAGAGAAGATTCATCTTGCAGTACATTCTATGAAAGACATGCCAGATACAACGGCAGACGGATTAATATTTGCAAAGGCATGGAAGCGGGAAGATCCAAGAGATGTTCTGATCTTGAGAGAGGCAGTGTCTGTGGACGACCTTCCGAAAGGAGCTGTGATCGGAACAGGAAGCAAGCGTAGAAAGTATCAGCTTCTGAAAATCCGCCCTGATCTTAACATAGTTGGGATCCGTGGAAATGTAGATACAAGGATTCGAAAAATGCAGGAAGAAGAGATGGATGGAATTGTACTTGCCGTAGCAGGTATTAACAGACTAGGAAGAGAGCAAGAGATTACCTGCTATCTTGAGCCGGATCAGATGATTCCGGCCCCGGCCCAGGGGACACTTGCTCTGGAAGTAAAAGCAGATAATATACAATTAATCAGAAAACTAAATAGATTGTCTGATCAGGAAACAGATATATGTGTAAAAGCAGAAAGACAATTTTTGAAACAAATTGGAGGAAGCTGTCATATTCCGGTAGGAGCATATTGCAAGATACAGGATGAAAAACTAATATTAAGAGCAATGTTTGGAACGGAGGATGGGAAAAAACTGGCATATACAAAGGTGGAATCTGCAGTTTTAAATAAAATAGAAGATTCATCACAGATAGATGAAATCTGCAGACAGATTGCCAGAGAAGCAGTAGAAAAAATTCAAATACAATTAAGTCATGAAGAATAAAATGGGTAAAGTTATATTAGTTGGAGCAGGGGCAGGAGATACCGGTCTGCTCACGATAAAAGGGAAAAAATATATAGAAGAGGCAGACTGTATCATCTATGACAGACTTGCATCGCCGGAACTGCTTGGAATGGCAAAGCATGGCTGTGAGTGCATTTATGTAGGAAAAGAAAATCACAAGCATATCATGAAGCAAGATGCGATCAATGAGTTATTATATAAAAAATCCAGAGAATACAGTCTGGTCGTACGGCTAAAGGGTGGTGATCCCTATGTCTTTGGAAGAGGCGGTGAAGAAGCATTATATCTTCGGAAAAGAAAGATTGATATAGAAGTCGTACCAGGAGTTAGTTCTGTCGTTGCAGCATTGGCAGACGCAGGAATTCCAATTACGCACAGAGGGATTGCAAAAGGGTTTCAGGTCATTACAGCTCACAGCAAAAAAGACGAAGAAGCGCAGATTGATTATACGTTGCTTACCGATGAATCCATGACTTGTGTATTTCTGATGGGACTTACACATGTAGAACATATTGCAGAAGAACTGATAAGAGCTGGAAGAAGACCGGATACTCCGGCAGCAGTGATATCCAACGGAACACTGGCTACGCAGAAAAAATGTATCGGAACATTGGAGAGTATCGGATATAAAGTAAAATGTGCAAAACTGGAATCTCCGGCAATCATTGTTGTGGGGAATGTTGTTTCACTGAATGACCAATTGGATTTTTTTGAAAAACGTCCATTATTCGGGAGAAAAATAACCGTACCATATATTGAAGCTATAGGAGAACGAACACATTTCAATAAGCTGATTACAGATTTGCAACAGCTCGGAGCAGATGTTGATACAATCATGGTTGGAAAGATTCTACCAATCCAAATTTCAGATTTTGAAAAAGAAATTAGCAGCTCCGACTGGATTCTCTTTACAAGCAGAAATGGTGTCAGGGCTTTTTTCTATAATATGAAATTCAATGACACAGATATCCGATGCCTTGCAAAAATTCGTTTTGGAGTTGTAGGGAAAGCAACAGAGCAGGAGTTAAAGAACTATCAGATAAAAGCAGATTTAGTTCCAGATGAGCAGACAGGAGCCGGACTTGCCAAAGCTTTAAAAAAACAGATCAGTGACCAAACGAAAGTCTGTATATTTTCTGCAAAAGAGGCCTCCGAAGACTTGGAGAGAGAACTTCAGAAATTTTGCCATGTCATAAAAACAGATGCATATGAAAATGTAAATGTATCAGAGCAAGATTATATATTAAAGCCTGCAGATACAGTTATTTCAGAAGCTGTATTTACAAGTGCGTCCAATGTGGAACGTTTTTTTCAGATGCTGACAGAGGAGATAATGGTAGAACGAGCTTATTCTATTGGAAAAAAGACGACAGAAGCACTTAAGAAAAAGAATGTAATGAATATTTGCGAGTCGGAAGAAAGTACTTATGAGTCAGTTGTTTCTTTGATAACAAAAAAATAAGTCGGTTGTTTCTTTCATACAATTGAGGTATAATGGTAGCCAAAATAAATTGAAATGAAGGAGACAGATGAATGGAACTTGTAAAATCAATCATCATTCTTGTTATAGGATTTGCACTTTTGATGAAAGGAGCAGATTATTTCGTAGAAGGAAGTTCATCAGTGGCAAAACGACTCTACATCCCTTCCATGATTATCGGTATGACAATTGTAGCAATGGGAACGAGCCTTCCGGAATGTGCGGTCAGTGTAACAGCATCACTTGCCGGGAATAATACACTTGCGGTCAGCAATGTTGTCGGATCGAACATTTTTAATCTTATGGTCGTATGTGGAGCATGTGCTTTATTTGCCCCGCTTACAATAAAAAAAGATACGCTTGTAAAAGAATTTCCATTATCGATTATCTGTTCAGTTTTGTTGATCGCACTGGGATATTTGGGAATGAAGTTGGGACATATCGATGGAATGGTCTTTTTAATTCTTTTCGCAGGTTATCTTGTCTGGATGATCAATTCCGTAAAGAAAGCAAGAGCAGTGCACAAAGAGGATGAGCTGATGAAAGAATCCGGAGAGTATGTAGAAGATGAAATCAGAATTATTCCAATGTGGAAAAGCATACTCTTTATTGTTGGAGGGATGATCGCAATTAAATTCGGAGGTGATTTTGTTGTTGACAGTGCATCGGATATTGCATTGTCATTCGGACTTAGCCAGACACTGATCGGACTTACAATCGTTGCACTTGGAACAAGTCTTCCAGAGCTTGTGACATCCATTGTTGCAGCGAGAAAGAACGAAGTTGATATGGCGCTTGGAAATGTAATAGGTTCTAACATTTTTAACATTTTACTTGTGCTTGGAATTGCAGCAGCAATCAGTCCGGTAGGATTTCTGATGGACAATATTGTGGACACTCTTATACTGATTATAATGAGTAGTGCAGTTCTTGTATTTGCGTGGACTTCAAAAGTCATTAACCGAAAAGAAGGCATTGCTATGTTATGCATGTACGCAGTATATATGGTATATATATGCATGCGATAAAACTTGCAGGTAAAGTTGCAAAGAGAAGAATCAAGCAGGATTAAAAGGTTAACAGAATAAATGAATGGCAGATGTTTCGGATGTGTGAATGTCTGGGACATTTTCTCTATAAACTAGAAAGCATACAGAAAGTACAGAAATAATAATATTTTTTACAGATAGGGCTGTGATTGAAAAATCGTGTTGTAGAGCAGGCAGAATTTATGATTGTAAAGAGGAGTGAAAATGTATGAATATTTATCATGTACATGATTTTAAAGAAGATGAGTACAGTTGGAATGAAGTGGGGAGAAGAAAGGCGAAAAAGAACAGCTATATCCGATGGTTGATTATGATAGTGAGCTTCGTAATTCTTTTTATAGCAGCATATCTGGAGTTTCGTTATGATTTGCTGGAAATAAATGGATTTTTGTGCTGGTTACTGGCAATTTTGGTTTTTTCCTGGGGTCTTACCATATGCTATGCGTCTTATGTCAGAAAGCACGCATGTAAAATGTCTCTGGAAGAACGACATGACTTTAACCTGTATCTGTACCATCACAAATACTGGAAAAATCCGATTCTGGCAAATCAGGCGCTTCTGAATAATGCAATTATTCTTGTCAAGATGAAGCAGTATGAACAAGCAGCACAGGCATTAGATGCAATGCATATCGAAAAATGTAAAGCGAAAGAAATGAAACTAATTTATTTCTTAAGAATCATTATAGCTTCTTTTGAAGACAATGAAGAGGAAATAGAAAAAGCAAAGATACGGTATACAGGCATCAAAGATGATGCAGGAAATTACCCGGCTTCCGAATTGGTGGAAAACTGGATTCAGATGAATGATTTGGAGCAGATGACAGCGTGTCTGGAACAAATTAAACCTGTCAAAAAAGAATACCCAGGTCTTGCTTTCGTAGTTACGATCTTTCTGGCATACACATTTTGGTTCTTAGGAACTGCATATGGAATTAACCGGGGGGCAGGATATGAAATTCGATATGTATTTTCTGCAATTTCTCTTGTAGTTGTAAATATGGGACTGTTTGTAATGTTAATTTTGGGAATTATCTGGCTGCACAGACACCTGAATATTACATCGCCTGTATGGATCCAAAAAGTTGTGAAATTTATCATATGTGCAGTAATTGCAATTGCAGGGCTGATATTGCTATTTATTAATTTTCTGGATGTATTTCTGGGACTGGATGATAAGGAAACCGTCACGAGAAAAGAAAATGGATACACCTATCTGGAAGTCAGCTGGAGTAATATGGGTTATAATGCTTATACAGCAGAATATGTAACGAATAATCCATTTATTATGAAAAAAATATATGTACCGACAAAAGATGATACATTTACAAATGAACAGCCAGACGCTTCCAATCCGGACAATACAGAAAATAATGACCAGACAGATAACGATGCAGACAGTGCAGATTCTGATACAGAAAATAGTGATTCACAGGATAATACAGAACCATATGAAAGTGATGAATGGTTAAGAATGAGAAATGAAATGCAGGCAGTCTATAATTATCTGATTGAGACAAATGCATTAGAAAATCCGGAATTCACTTACAGCAGTAATGCAAAAGGAGAGACGTATGTTATTGTCAGTACAGGACAGGAGACGAAGGATGGAAATCAGGTAAGTGTCGAATACGGTCTGTATTACAATAGAGAAAAGACAGATGACAACGGAACATACTGTGATGAGTATGTTCTGGAGAAAAAGTATCCGGGTGGAACATATGATACACAGTTAGTTGATTTTTATCTGGTAAATCCTGATACACTGGAAGTGACAGATGAACACAAGACAACATGGTAAGTGTGAGAGGATAAAAGATAATAGAAAAGAAGGAGATTAGAATGATGAGTAGTATTTTTCACAGAATCAGTGTTAGAAAATTCGAGGACAGACCGATAGAGAAAGAAAAAATCGTGCAGGTTTTAAAAGCCGGGATGCAGGCGCCGAGTGCGTGCAACCAGCAGCCATGGGAGTTCTATGTAGTGACAGATAAAGAGAAGATACAGGAATTGTCTACTGCAACCCCATATTCCAAATGTGCAGCAGGGGCACCGGTCGTAATTGTACCAGTATATCGGACAGAAGGATTAGTTGCACCGTCTTATGCAGAGATAGACCTTTCCATTGCACAGCAGAATATCTGGCTGGAGACAGATGAAATCGGACTTGGCGGAGTCTGGATCGGAATAGCTCCGATTGAAGAGAGAATGGAACTTGTACACAAGATGCTGGATCTTCCGGAAAATGTAAAAGTATTTTCCTTATTTGCGATGGGATATCCGGCAGAGGAAAGACCACAGCAGGACAGATTCAATCCGGAGAGAATACATTTTATGGCACCGGAGGAATAAGGTGAAATATGTACAATCCTCAGTTAGAAACATTTCTTGCATCATTACGAAAAAAAGGATATACTTACATTATCAGTATAAAGGAGGGCTGTAAAGAATGGGACAATTTTTAAATAATAAAGAACCATATGATAAATTTAAAACGGTTATGAATGGGACGTATTTTGTTGATAAATCAGAAATACTTGAAGAATTAATCCCGGCACTCCAACAGGAACAGCGTTTCTTTTGCATTACCCGCCCTAGACGTTTTGGAAAAACAGTTATGGCAAATATGATTGCTGCTTTTTTTGAAAATACAGGTGAGCCATCTTTATTTGAGCATCTTCATATAGCAGAGTATGCCGGATATAAAGAACAGGCAGGAAAGCATGATGTGATTTATATTGATTTCAGTGAGATGCCCAGAGAATGTCAAAACTATCAGGAATATATAGACCGGGTACAGAACGGACTTGTCAGAGATATACAGGAGGCATATCCAGAACTTGTTATTGAAAATAATGCGGCTGTCTGGGATATATTATCTTTGGTTTTTAATCAGACAGGACATAAATTTGTTTTTGTTATTGATGAATGGGACGCAGTTTTTCATAGTTCTTTTATAACAGAAAAAGATAAAAAAGATTATCTGCTTTTTTTAAAGTTATTGCTAAAAGGACAAAGCTATGTAGAACTGGCATATATGACAGGTGTGCTTCCAATCGCAAAATATTCGGACGGCTCCGAATTGAATATGTTTTTAGAGTATAATATGGCAACAAGAGTACGGTTCAGTGAATATTTTGGATTTTCTGATGAAGAAGTGGATATGCTGTATCAGCGCTATTTAGAGAAAACAAAAAAGCCACAGATTACCAGAGAAAGTCTAAGAGAATGGTATGACGGGTATCATACAGCAGCAGGAGAACGGTTATATAATCCACGTTCGGTTGTGTGTGCATTGACAGATAATCAATTGTCGAATTACTGGGTCAGTTCCGGAAAGTATGATTCCATTTTTACTTACATTCAGTATAATGTGGATCAGATTCAGAATGATCTTACGCTGATGTTTGCCGGAGAAAGGATACCATCCGGTATACAGGAGTATGCAGCCACAGCACAGGAATTAAAGACAAAAGAAGAGATTTATTCAGCAATGGTTGTATATGGACTTTTAACATATGACAATGGAATGGTTTTTATTCCGAATAAAGAACTCATGGAAGTCTTGAAGTGGGAATTAGTTATGATAAAGAAACAAAAGAACACTCCTGTAAAGTAGAAGAGTTATAGAGTGAATAAAATGATGAGGGTCTGGCGAAAGCCAGATCCTTTATTAAAAATCATCAGAGAATAGGATTTAAGGTGAATTGAATGATTTTTACAAGCGCTTCAGCATCAGGATATGATGAAAATATTACTTTTATAGGGATTACTGTAGAAAAGGGAGAAGTCATAGGAGTTGGGGATACTATTACGATTCCAATGAATGACCACACTTTTGAACAACGTGAGATTATTGACATGTATAGAGATTGGAAGAAGTGGAAAAAGGGCAAGGACTTATTTTTTGAAATAAAAGAAGGGGAATGGGCAGAATGTGTCATTCAGAATATTTCTGCCGGATGTATTCATACAATCAATTCCCCTTACGATGAAGAAATATTGGAACATTTAGAAGATTGGGTTTGCTCGTAAAGATATTTATTTCCTGATATGTTCATTTGTGTGAATATAATAGTTGCAAAATGGGAAGTAAAGGATTCGTAGATTGACAAAACAGCCTGTTTTCCCCTATGCTGAGACTGTAAAAACGCTTTGCACACCTTAAAATAGCGGAGCGGGAACAGCAGGAGGAAGTGACAAGACGTGGAGGCGAAACAGTTCGGGCAGTTCATTGCCGGGATAAGAAAAGAGAAAAAAATGACGCAGGCGGAGCTTGCAGAAAAGATTCATGTGACGGATAAAGCAATCAGCCGGTGGGAGCGTGGACTTGGATTTCCGGATATCCAGACATTAGAACCACTGGCACAGGTACTTGGAATTTCGGTACTGGAATTGATGCGTTCTGAAAAAAAGAAACCGACAGGTGATATGGATACGACAGAAACTCAGTATACCCAGAAGGAGGTAGCTGAGATGCTTCAAAATGCAGATGACATTTCAAAGCAACTGAAAAAGCAGGATAAGAACGCTAATATCATTGCCGGAATTCTGGTGATTGGTGTGGGTGCATTAGCATGGGCAACAAAAATTGCCAGTCTTGGAGGCGGTCTTGTGCTCGGCGGACTCTCAGCAGCTGTGTTTGTTTCTCTGTGGTATTTTTTTCAGAATATTGATGATGAAGAAAGCCGGAGAATTTACGGTGTGGCATCGATTTTGTCTATTGGGATATTGGTATCACTGGTTAATTATATCTGGGGTGACCGTATTGCAGAGTGGATTCCGGGTGGAATAGAACGAACAGAACAGATTTTCTGGACATTGTGGTATCTGTTCATGATTGCGATGATGATGGTTGGAACAATCCGGTGTGTCCGTCGGCAAAGACAGAAAAAAGAAAAGAAGTATAAAACGGTTCTTTTTACAGGAATTATGGCAGCTATTATGTTTGCTACACTCTGGCAGTATCAGAATACCATGCAGGGACAGCGCCGGAATATGGGAATCTGGAGCGGGGCACAGCAATATGCTGAGACATTACTGAAAAAGGATAAAAATCTTGAAAACGACTGGCTGATCGGTGATGAATCATGGCGAGAAGGAAAGAATACTTATCATATCCGGCTAACATATTATTCTGATGATGATGCTGAAAAAAAAGGCAGAGAGAGTGAATATCAGTACATCATTCGTTTTGATGAAGCAGAAGGGTATCTTATCAAATCCGAAGGTGTTCCGGAGAAGGAATATAAACTTGCAAACCATAACTAAAAGTTATATCAAACCAATAAAAAAGGAAATTTTACACAATGAATAATAACTGGTAGACTATTCTCATCAGATGAAAGAAGACGGAGGATAAGATATGAGTATATTAAAGACACCATTTCGATATGATTTTGTAGGAAGTTTCCTGAGACCGGAAAAACTAAAACAGGCTAAGAAGGATTTCAGTGAAGGTAAAATTACAGAAAAAGAATTAAACGATATTACAGATGAATGTGTCCGTGATATTGTAACGAAGCAGAAAGCGTCAGGTTTTCATGCAATCACAGATGGAGAGTTCCGCAGAAAATTCTGGCACCTGGATTTTATGTGGGGATTTGAAGGCGTTGAACATGAGGCAGAAGGTGGCGGAGTTCAGTTTAACGGAGAAGTTGCTGACCTTGAAGCAACTTATCTTGTAGGAAAAATTAAAGCGAAAGCACACCCGTTTGTAGAATATTTCAAATTTCTCAAACAGTTTGAAGATAAAAATACAGTTGCAAAATATACAATTCCGGCACCGGCACAGACATATCAGCAGATGATTGTGCCACAGAATATTGACCGGACAAGAAAATTCTATAAGAATGATGAGAAATTGATTCAGGACATCGGAAAGGCTTATCAAGAAGTTATCACACAGTTTTACGAGGCTGGCTGCCGAAATCTTCAGCTTGATGACTGCACATGGGGAGCCATTGTCGGAGATGCGGCAAAACTCAGATACAGAGCACTGGGAGTGGACATTGAAGAAGTAAAGGCACAACTTCTGAAAGTCAACAATCTTGCATTGGAAGGAAAACCAGAAGATATGATCATTACTTCACATATTTGCAGAGGTAATTATCATTCCACATTCTTCACAAGTGGCCCATATGATTCCGTTGCGGATTATGTATTTGCGCAGGAAAATGTAGACGCGCTCCTTCTTGAGTATGACGATGAAAGATCCGGTGGATTTGCACCACTTGCAAAAGTATCTCCGGATAAGAAAGTCGTTCTTGGTCTGATTACAACAAAGAAACCAGAGTTAGAAGATAAGGAAAAAGTCATTGCTAGAATTCATCAGGCAGCAAAATACATTCCATTAGACCGTCTGTGTTTAAGCCCACAGTGCGGATTTGCCTCCTGCGAGATTGGAAATAAGCTGACAGAAGAAGAGCAGTGGAAAAAATTAGCTCTTGTAAAAGAAATAGCAGAAGAAGTCTGGAGATAAATAATAAGCCTGATCGGCCATTTAATAGTGGTTCGCTCAGGCTTATTATTTGTTCTAAAATATAGCTTTTATTTAGCAGAAATGATAATATAATAACAAAGGAGTTTAAATACATATATGAAGGAGAGATAAATGATGTACCAGGCAGACGAAAAACGATATGAAACTATGCAGTATAATCGATGTGGGAAAAGTGGGTTATTATTACCAAAAGTTTCGTTGGGACTTTGGCATAACTTTGGATCAAATGGTGATTATGATAATATGAAAGCAATGTGCTTTACAGCATTTGATCACGGGATCACACACTTTGACCTTGCCAATAACTATGGTCCGGAGCCGGGAAGTGCAGAGATTAATTTGGGGAGAATCCTAAAAGAGGATCTTGGAGCTTATCGTGATGAGATGTTGATAAGTACAAAAGCCGGTTTTGATATGTGGGATGGTCCTTATGGAAACTGGGGCAGTAAAAAATATCTAACAGCAAGTCTGGATCAGAGTCTGAAAAGAATGGGACTGGAGTATGTCGATATCTTTTATCATCACCGTATGGATCCGGAAACTCCATTAGAGGAAACAATGGAAACACTGGCGCAGATTGTCCGAAGCGGAAAAGCACTGTATGTTGGGATTTCTAATTATGATGGAGTACATATGGAGAAGGCAGCTACAATTCTGAAAGAGCTGCATTGTCCATTTATAATTAATCAGAACCGCTATTCTATTTTCGACCGCACAATCGAAAAAAATGGATTGAAAGAAGCGGCAGTAGAGTCTGGAAAAGGAATCATTGCATTCAGCCCACTGGCACAGGGAACATTAACAAACCGCTATCTGAACGGAATTCCGTCAGACAGCCGTATTGCAACAGATGGACGATTCCTTAAGGCAAGTCAGTTGACAGAAGAAAAAATCACAAGTATCCGTGGTTTAAATGAAATTGCCAAAGAGAGAGGTGAAAGCCTGGCGCAGATGGCATTGAACTGGGTATTAAAAGATGGCATAGTGACAAGTGTTCTGGTGGGAGCATCAAAACCAGAGCAGATTCTCGATAATCTGAAGGTTCTTGAAAGTGCACCTTTTACAGATGAAGAGCTGAAAAAAATTGATGCATTGAGTCTTGTGCACGCAAAATAATTAGCAAGTCAGGTGTGGACAGAAACGATAATTTATAAGTGAAGAGATTGATAGACAAAGCTTCGGTTTTGTCTACTTTTTCTGGGAAGAAATGGAGGTAAGATAAAAGTAAATAAGCAAACAGCGTTCATACAATAAATAGTATAGAATGAAATGTGGAGTGATGATTATGAATCAGAGAGATAAGTGGAAAAAATTTATTCCGGTTATGGCAATTCTAGCGATAGCGGTGATACTTGTTTTGATCGTGAAAATATCAGGGGAACCATTATCCGTTGATACAATTGTAAAATATACACCGAAAAATGTGGCGCTCGCAGTAATAATGCTGATTCTATTATTTGGATTAAAGAGCTTGACGATAGTTCTGCCACTTTCTATTTTATATCTTGCCAGTGGAATATTGTTTTCACCGGTGGCAGCTATGTTCATCAGTACAGTTGGTCTGTCTGTCTCCATTACAATTCCGTATTGTCTTGGAAAATGTAGTGGAAAACAGATTACAGAAGAAATATTTCAGAAATATCCGAAGGCAAAGAAGTTATCAGAATATCAAAAACAAAATACATTTTTTACTTGCTTTATAACGAGAATCGTTGGGTTCCTGCCAGGAGATATTGTCAGCTTGTATTTTGGTGCATGTGATGTGAATTATCTGATTTATCTTGTGGCAGGAATCAGCGGTTCATTACTTAGCATTGTGACGACGACCTTATTAGGAGAAAAGCTAAATAATCCGTTTTCAATAGAATTTGTTTTAGTAGCTTTTTGTAGAGTTCTAGTATCTATAGGTTCCATAATGTTAAAAATATTATTTACAAAGAAACAAAAAAATATCTAAAGAAAATTACCAAAGGTGCATAATATGTTGCATAGTCAGACTGACAATGGTAATTCCAATCCAGCAGGAAGCACCGAGAAGAAGTGGCTTTCCGCCAGATTTTATTAATTTTATAACATTACTGTTCAGACCAATGGCAGCCATGGCCATAATGATGAAGAATTTGGACAGTTCTTTCAGTGGTGCGAATACATCAGCACTAATTCCCATACTCATACATGCAGTAGTGATAATTGCTGCAATGATGAAGTATAAAATAAACATCGGAAATGCTCTCTTTATGCTAAAATTCCCTGCTTTTTCACCATTTACAGATGCGGATTTTGCGTGGATCAGAGACAATACAAGTGTAATTGGAATGATTGCAAGTGTACGAGTCAGCTTAACGGTAACAGCATTATTCAATGTTTCATTTCCAAGATTCCACATGCTGTCCCAGGTGGATGCAGCTGCGGTTACAGAAGAAGTGTCATTAATTGCTGTTCCGGCGAACAGTCCGAAGGAAGAACCGCTCGTTGTGTCAAAGCCGAGGACGTGCCCAAGTACAGGGAATAGTACAGCAGCAATGACGTTGAAGAAAAAGATAACGGAAATGGCCTGGGCAACTTCTGTATCGTCGGCGTCAATAACCGGAGCAGTAGCTGCGATAGCAGAACCTCCACAGATGGAAGAACCAACACCAACTAGAATCGCAGTGTTGGACGGAACATTGATAATTCTGCGAAGTAACCATGCAATGATCAGGGAAGTACTGATCGTACAGATAATAATTGGCAGTGATTGTTTCCCGGTCTTCATGATTACACCAAGGTTCATTCCAAATCCTAATAGTACGACAGCGGTCTGGAGAATAATTTTGGAAGTCCATTTAATGCCGGCTTCTGCTTTTCCTTTATCTGTCCAAATCAATGTGATGAGCATTCCGGTGAGAATTGCAATGACCGGACCGCCGATGACCGGAAAAGCCTTTCCAAGAAGCCAGGCAGGTACAGCAATTATAAAACAAACCAAAATACCAGATAAGTTCTTTTTGATAAAATCCATAATTTTTTTACCTCTCGTTTAAATTTAATAATTTTCATTTTTCTAATTGATTATAACACTGGAAAACAATAATAAAAAATTATATAATATTATTGAAATATAAGAAATCTTTATTGATAAAATAGCAAACCAAAAGAGGAAAATACTATGTTAGATTTTAGGACGAACACCTTTCTCACAGTGTGTGAAACCATGAATTTTACAGAGGCAGCAAAGAGATTAAATATTACACAACCGGCTGTTTCGCAACATATTCGTTTCCTTGAAAACGAATATAATACCCAGTTATTCTTGTATCACAATAAACAATTGTATATTACCCAGACCGGAAAGGTACTTAAAAAGCGTCTGATGACTATGAGAAATGATCAGCTCTCAATTTTTGAAGAAATGAAAAGTGTCAGTGGAGATATCGAATTATTATCTATCGGAGTTACAATGACGATTGGAGAATATGCAGTTGTTGACAGGATTGCGGATTTTATGAATCATCATCCAGATATGAATTTACATATTCATTTTGGGAATACGTCACAGTTGCTTTCGTTATTAGATGAAGGGAAGATTAATCTTGCCTTAGTGGAAGGAAATTATCCGAAAGATCGTTACGGACACATGAATTATAGTACAGAAGATTACATTGGGGTCTGCAAGGTTTCCCATACATTTCTGAAAAAGAATCCAAAGACTATGAATGATCTGAAAAACGAACGTTTGATTGTACGGGAGAGTGGCTCGGGGACAAGGAATATACTGGAAGAGTTGCTTTTGGCACGAGGAATGGAAATTTCTGACTTTGAGCGTTGTATAGAAGTGGAAAATATGCACACGATTATAGGTCTGTTAAAACGGGATTGTGGAATTTCATTTATGTATAAGATTGCAGTCGCGGATGAATTAGAGTCGGGAGGGTTGAAAGAAATAAAGCTTTCGGATTTTAAAATGCAGCATGATTTTGATTTTATCTGGGAAAAAGACAGTATTTATGCGGATAAATATGTAGAAATATGTAAGGAGCTGTCCGTTTCTAAATAAAATTCAAATACATAAATAAGGTAAATCTAAATAAATGCTAAATAAATAGTAATAAATCAGCAACAGTATTTGCCATAATATTCATCGCCCATTATAATGATGTTGGGACCCTGGCATCTTATAATAATATTATTAATGACTGAAAATCTGATTGTAAAAGTAGTAAGGAGCTTGTTAAGAAGAGAATGATAGACAGAGAAGATATGCTGGCGCTTACAAGGCGCATGACAGTTAAGCGAACATCAATGACAAGGATAGCCGGGGGATACATGGATTCAGACGGTTGCATTGACGGGACATTTAATATTGCATTTTTGAAATTAAGTCCGGCGGATCGAGAGAAAAACTTGCAGATTGCAAAGAAAGTTCCGTTTGCAGAAACGAATCAAAACTTGCAAGAATACAAATTTTTGCAGGAAAATATGCAAAATGACAGCTTGTGGAAACTTTTGATGGGAATGCGGGCATGCGGACTGAAAAATGATGCATTAATGGAGACATTTTATGAGATTGTAGGAGCAAATTATAAATCGAAAGGTGATTATGCTGTTTACGTGTTTCACGACCGTTACGATATTCCGGTGAAGGGAACGGATCATGAGCGTCAGGGAGAATCCGAGAAAATGTATGAATATCTAATCTGCGTGATTTGCCCGGTGAGTGGTGATTATGAACCGGGAGAACCCGAGTGTGGATTTTTGTTTCCGGCATTTATGGATGAAAGCGCGGCATTAAATTATATAGATATATATCAGGCTGACATGAACCATCCTCATATAGAATTGCTGGAAATGCTTGGAATATGATGAACAAAAGAAAAAAGCTATAATTAAGAAAGACAAGAATGTGGGGGATAGCCTCACATAAAAGAAAGAGAGGAAAATGTATGAACGAATTATACGAAGCAATTGAGAAAAAAATTAAGGATGCAGGATATCCAAGAAATATTTCCGGAGCAGATGTGTATGATGATATCTGTGATCAGATTGACGGAAAGGATAATGGAGAGTATATTCTGTTGTCTAAATTTGAAGATGACGTAGTTTTTGAATATCACATTACAATTCAAGAAGAGGATTTTAATCTTGGAATCCTGAAAATGAAAACACCGGAAGGTGAATTTGTGGCTGATTTTGATGCATAGGCCTTTTAACAAAAATGTAGCAATAATATATAGCAGATGGTTCCTCCTGCAATAGATACCAGCATCTGACGTTTCCAGATATGAAGTCCGGCAGTAATGAGAATGGAAATGAACTCTGGGATTCCATGTGTACCTTGCAATACATTTACATTTCTCAGACAGTAAACGACCAGCATGCCGAAAACTGCGGATGGAAGAAATTTTCCAACATATTGAATGAACTTAGGAGTTTCCCGGTTTTCACGAAATACAAGAAAAGGCAGGAAACGTGTAGTCATTGTACCAAGTACACAAAGTCCGATAGTGATGATTTGTTGAGCTAATGTCATGTTAGCAAACCTCCTGTGTTTTTTATTGCTACTTCATTTTTTCAGAAGCACATTTGTCGAAATGATGTCGCGAGTAGTTTTTTTGATCCGGGATATCAAGCTTTTTGCGTAATAATGTCAATGAGACGATAATCAAAAACATGGTCGGAATCATAAAAGAGTCCGGTCCGAATACAAGGAGACAGAGAAAAGAAATTCCAAGTCCAAGTAATGAAGATGTATGATTCTTTTCTTTCAGCCATTGATCCATGAAGATAACGACGAACATAGCAGTCATGACAAAGCTGATGCCTTCTGTATTAATGGGGAGTAAAGAACCGATGACGCCACCGAAAGTTGCAGAAGCGACCCAGTAAAACTGATTCAATAACGTTACAAAGAACATGAACCAGCCGGGATCTACATCTCCCGGAATGTCAGCAGTATAGTTGACGGAAAAACTTTCATCGCACATTCCGTAGATCAAGTAGAATTTCTTCCAGCCAATTCCCTTGTATTTATCCAGCATGGAAAGTCCGTAGAATAGATGTCTTGCCTGGATCAGAAGTGCCATAATAAAGACCTGGATAGGCGCAAAGGGACTCAGCAGCATTTCCACAGCGACAAATTCCAGTGAACCGCCATAAATCAAAAGACTCATGCACAGTGGATATATGAAAGAAAATCCAGATGCATTCATATATATTCCGTAAGCCATTCCTAAAAACATAAATCCTGTCATAATTGGAATTGTATGTGGGAAAGCAGCTTTTAAAGCTTTTCGTTTCATAATATTACTCCTTCGTATGCCATAATAAAAAAGAAACGAAAACTCGTTTCTATAAAAGTTATCTTACTATAACAACATAGGAAAATCAAGAATCCTGCCATCAGGAGGAGTAAGTTTTCTGAGTGAAATGATATGATTACGTTAATTAAAGAGAGATTTCTAAAATATTATGAGTGAAAGGTCGATAAAAATTGAATATTTGCCATAATTTAAAGTTATAACAAACAGATATTTTTAGCTATTATACAAAACATTTGAAATAAATTACAATAAATCTATCGCAACACAAGTTTAAAATTACGATAGGTTTATAAAAATTTAGGAGATAATAATTATGAAGACACCATTTCGATATGATTTTGTAGGAAGTTTTTTAAGACCACAGAGATTAAAAGATGCAAGAAAAGATTTTGAAGAGGGAAAAATTACACAGGCTGATCTGACAAAAGTAGAAGACGAGTGTATCGTTGATTTAGTAAATAAAATCAAGGAACTTGGCTACCATGTTATCACAGACGGAGAGTTCAGAAGATCCACTTGGCATCTTGACTTTATGTGGGGCTTTGAAGGTATCGAGCACCAGAAGACAGTAGAGGGAAATACAACATTTGACGCAGAAGCAGCCATGATTGATGATACCTATATGACAGGAAAGATTTCTGTAAAGAATCACCCGTTTGTAGAACATTTTAAATATGTAAAAGCATTGGAAGATGAAAATACAGTTGCAAAACAGACCATCCCTTCACCGGGACAGTTCTATGCTTACTTCACCGGAGCGCAGCTTCTTGCTACGACTTTAAAAATCTATGGCTCAGAAGAAGCATTTGCAGATGATGTCATCAAAGCTTATGGAGAATTCGTTCAGGAGATTTATGCGGCAGGATGCAGAAATCTTCAGTTCGATGATTGTGTATGGGGCGGTATGGTAGATGCAAAAATGGCGACAGCTCTGACCGGAAGAAACGGACAGGCTTTGGAAGATTATAAGAAGCGTCTGCTGAAACTGAATAACCAGGTTGTTGCACAGGCACCGGAAGACCTTGTAATCAATACACATGTGTGTAGAGGAAACTATCATTCTACGTTCTTCAGCTCCGGTGCATATGATTCCGTTGCAGACCTTCTGTTTGGAGAGGAAAATGTAAATGCCTACTATCTGGAGTATGATGACAAGAGATCAGGAGGTTTCGCACCACTTGCAAAAGTATCTGGAGATAAGAAGGTCGTACTTGGACTTATTACGACAAAGATACCACAGTTAGAGGAGAAAGGAAAAGTCATTGCCAGAATCCATGAAGCAGAGAAATACGTTCCACTGGATCGCCTGTACTTAAGTCCACAATGTGGATTCGCATCTTGCGAGATCGGTAACAAGCTGACAGAAGAAGAGCAGTGGGAAAAATTAAAACTTGTAAAAGAAATTGCAGAAGAAGTCTGGGGAGATAGATAAAAGTTAGATATAAGGTAAAATAAAATCAGGTAACTTCCGGTTGTAAATCGTACAGTCCGGAAGTTATTTTTATATAATATGAAATTAAAAGCAATTTCCTTAAAAGTAATTTTGAGCTTTTTTTAAAATCACCTATTGACAACCCACCAATAAATATGGTATAAATATCTAGTGTCACGGAGACAGACACACAATTTACTTAAATAGGGGATTGGTCAAGTGGTATGATAGGGGTCTCCAAAACCTTTGGCGGGAGTTCGATTCTCTCATCCCCTGTTGACTGAATGGTCTCGCAAAGCCTATAAACACGGGCTTTGTGAGGCTTTTTTATTTTCTTGATTCTTGAGAGTAATCACCATAGTAATCACCTAATAATTAATTGCCTGTTCTATCTGTTTTTTTCGCTCAGATTTTTGTTGAATGTCAAATTGATAATAACCTTTGGTTGTTTATATAACTTTTCTTTTTGGCATTACTTGTATCTTGAGTGAATGCCCTAGTCTCAATACGCTGAATATGAAGTGTTCCATATGCGAATTCGTTCTTCATCAATAAAACATTTTTGCGCATCAGTTTTCTCACTCTTTTTCAAAATATTTTTTCCAACTCGAAAATCACCGAAAAAGTTTGAGATATTAATAGAGGTATATTTTTTCTCGAACCTTGCATATCGAATCATTCCCTGCAATACAGTTTTTACATGGAATTTGCTCCACATTTGCAGTCTTGATAATTCAATATATCTGTAGTAACATAAATGAAAAGTCCAGATGAGAGAAGGTGTGCTTATGAATGAGCAGTTGCTAAAAATGAATGGTTTATCTGTGAAAATTTTAGATATGTTATCATTTGAATCACACTTGGGAATGGGATATGAATTTACAACAGAAAATATACAGACATATCTCAATGATGTAGCAG
>OLOZ01000223.1_pt1 | contig 61508 bp, 56 predicted proteins | sample 1673021 | NCBI WGS metagenome assembly OLOZ01 (sample SAMEA3136747, study PRJEB25190) | human gut metagenome | biome: human gut; feature: human-associated habitat; material: faeces | place: Austria | collected 2013 | reverse complement strand
ATGCCGTTAAAGCCCGTAACTATAAGGGATTGCGGAGGGGTAGTCCAGTTTTATGTAGTAATCACTGGCATATACATAAAGCCTCTGAGGGAGGCGGTCAGATATTGCTTGTCACAGCCGGAAGGGGCTGGTATCAGGAATGGGGAAAAGAAGCAAGAAAATTGTGTGCAGGGGACACAGTGAACATTCCGCCGAATGTGAAACACTGGCATGGAGCTGCAAAAGACAGCTGGTTTCAGCATATTGCCATTGAAGTGCCGGCGGAAGGAGCTGTCAATGAATGGATGGAAGCAGTAGACAGAGACGATTATGATAAGTTAAAGTAAATATGTCAGGAGGCAAAAAAATGAAAAAACAGACGGCAGGCAGAGAGGCTCTCGGAGAATTCGCCCCTAAATTTGCGCAGCTTAATGATGATATATTATTCGGTCAGGTGTGGAGCCGTGAAGATGAACTGTCTCTAAGAGACAGGAGCCTTGTAACAGTAGTGGCGCTTATGTCCCAGGGACTTGTGGATTCTTCTTTCAGATATCATCTGAAATCTGCTAAAGATAATGGAATTACAGAAACGGAAATAGCGGAAATTTTGACACATGCGGCTTTTTATGCCGGGTGGCCTAAGGCTTGGGCGGCATTCCGCATGGCTATGGAAGTATGGTCAGATAAGGAATGAGTGTAGGAGGATAACCATGATATATAAAGATTTTAAAGATAAAAAATTATCAGCTCTTGGAATGGGAGCCATGAGGCTTCCGGTAGAAAAAGGTGATGATTCAAAAATTGATACTGATAAGACCAGAGAAATGGTAGCCTATGCTATGGAAAAGGGTATAAATTATTATGATACAGCATGGGGCTACCATGCAGGAAATTCTGAGCTGGTAATGGGGGAAGTTCTCAGTGAATACCCTAGGGAATCATTTTATTTGGCAGATAAATTTCCGGGGTATGATCTTTCGAATATGGATAAGGTAGAAAGTATATTTGAAAAACAGCTGGAAAAATGTCGTGTGGAGTATTTTGATTTTTACCTTTTTCATAATGTCTGCGAAATGAATATAGAGCAGTATTTGGACGAAAAATACGGTATTATGGATTACTTATGGCAACAGAAGCGCAATGGCAGGATAAAACACCTGGGCTTCTCTGTACATGGAAGTTTTGATGTAACTGAGAGATTCCTTGAAAAATACGGAGATAGAATGGAATTTTGTCAGGTACAGCTTAATTATCTGGATTTGACTTTTCAGAAAGCTGATGAGAAACTGGATTTGCTGGAGGAATATGGAATACCTGTATGGGTGATGGAGCCTTTGCGCGGAGGACGCCTTGCAAGGCTTACTGAAGAGCAGGAGAAAAAACTGAAAGATCTTAGGCCTGATGAGGCGATTCCCGCTTGGGCGTTTAGATTTCTTCAGTCTATTCCATCTGTGAAAGTAATTTTGTCGGGAATGTCAGATTTTCACCAGTTAAAAAGCAATATAGAAACCTTTGAAGCGGACAGACCTTTAAATGATAAGGAGATGGAGGAACTTCAGAAGATCGCAGAGGAAATGCTGGGTGAAAAAGTATTGCCTTGCACAGCATGTCATTACTGTACCAGTCATTGCCCTAAAGGACTTAATATTCCGGATCTTTTGAAGCTGTATAATGAGCATACTTTTACAGAAGGGGGCTTTCTGGCGCCTATGGCTCTCAGTGCTCTTCCTGATGATAAGAAACCGAATGCATGTATAGGATGCAGACAATGTGAGGCAGTCTGTCCGCAACAGATAAAGATCTCCGAGGCAATGTCGGATTTTACTCAGAAGCTGGCGGATAAGTAGCGTGATTTCTTGTTTCACCGGTATCTATTGCAGTGCAGTCAATGTATAGCGTTTTATCATTTATCATGACGGCGTTCCACTTATGGGGAACGCCGTTCATTTTCTTCAGGCTGATTTAAAATTTCCTTGACTGTACACATACAGTATACTGTAATATATAATAGATAAAATATGGAGAGGGTGAATAATTTGCTGGAGAAGATGGTACATAAGTACGGAGCTTCCGTGGGTGTGATAAGTTTGATAGTATCTGCATTCCTGTGGGGCGGAGAATATGTGGTGGCGAAAGATGTTCTGAATATTGTTGAACCTAACTGGTGTAATGCGATTAGATCGTTTTTTACTGCTGTATTTGCAGTCATAATTTGGAGAAAACATTTTAAGAAGGCTACACTTAAGGACTGGAAAAGAGGCGCTATATGCGGAGGGTTTTTCGGTATGGCTACAGCACTGCAGATAATGGGGCTTGAGCTTATAAATGCAGGTATAAATGCTTTTATATCGTCGGCATATGTCGTTCTTGTTCCTTTTATGGTTTGGGCTATAGATAAAAAACGTCCCGCAGGCAAGGTATTTGTGAGCGCTCTTGTGGGAATAATCGGTGTCAGCATAATGTCGGTGACAGGACTGTCCAGCGGAAAGTTATCTATAGGACCGGGAGAAATATTGACGTTGCTTAGTGCTATAGGATACGGCGGAGCTATAGTATCGGCTGATTATTTTACTGAGAAGTCCGGGGTTGAGTTTATTACAGGATGTCAATTTATATTTACATTTGTTATAGCTATAATATTTGCTTTTGCTATAGAATCACCTCCGAATATCACTGTGACAGCACCGATATTCTTTGAATTTATATATCTGATATTTTTCGGTACGTTTATTACTCAGTTGCTGTTTACTTTTGGAGTCAATCACGCTTCAGCAAATCAAGCGGGAGTTATCTTTCCTCTTGAGTCGGTTTCTGCTACAATATTAGGATGTGTTTTTCTGCATGAACAGCTTAAGGCGGTACAGGTGATCGGCGGTCTGTTGATAATAGCAGCGATAGTCATCAGCAATATTTCTTTGAAAAAAAACAAAAGTTCTGAAGTGCTGTAGATATATTATATGGAAAGTTCAATTATCATCAGTGCTCCCGGGTTTATGATGAGATCAAGCTTTGGATTTGTTTTAGGGTGTATACAGGAAAAATGAGTTTCGCCCATTGTGGCTCTGTATATATGATTCTTCAGGCGTGATGTTATTTCACAAGCAGATATCATATTATTCAGAGTTGTCGATGCAGCGTGGTCTTTCGAAAATATTCTTGAGATCATGAGAAGATCATTTGCCAGGTCTTGAAGGTGAAGGTGTACGTTTAATGATTGAGTGTCAGTTTTCTGATATAGTATTATAAAAATAGCTGAATCACTTTTTATAAGAACGTATTGATCTCGTATTTCTGATACATTGCCGCTGATTTCCGCAAGCAATGTATATAGATTGTATTGTGGGGTCGGAAGACCGTCGGGTGTAAAAACAGCTGAATTATTTCCGAATAATTTAAGGCATGAGCCGGGATCTTCCATGCAGTCGGAAAAAGCTTCTGCTGTATGGCGGGGGGATGATTTTCGAAGTTTGGGCATTTTGTATATTATCTCAGCAGGAAGCCCTAAAGCTGCCAGATCTCCCAGGATCTGTTTACTTTCGGGCAGGGCATTGAGAGCGGAGATGGATATTTTGATAGATGTGGGTTTAAGTTTTTTCAGTTGCTCTTTATAGTATCCCATGCGGAGAATATCTGAGGGAGAATCAAGTAAAATGTGAAGTGGAAAAACATCCTTTAGTTTTCTGCCGTCAGGATATTCTGTTTTCACAGGTATAAAAATATGGTGAGAAGCGCGAAGTTTCTCTTCTTTTTTATAGTCTAAATGACTTACATTTAGGTAGGTTTCCAGCAAAGACATAGCTGTTTTCTGGCAGATTTCACCATGATATTTTCTTTCTGACGGAGCAAGCTGTTTTTTATACTGGGCAGGTGTCATATTATGCCATGAGCTGAAACATTTATTAAAATATGAGGATGATGAAAATCCGCAGAATTCACTTATCTGAGTCAGTGTATACTTATTTTCTGCCAGGAATTTCTCTGCATATTCAATACGTACATAGTTTAAGAAATTCTGAAAGCTGAGGCCGGAGGTGTTTTTTATCAGATGCGACACATAGTAGGGGCTGAGATGTTCCAGATCTGCCAGATCATCTAAAGTGATTTTTCGGTCGTAATTGACATAGATATATTTTACTATTCGATATAGCCTGTCAAGATCAAGAGAATTTATTTGATCGCTGTTGGCGCGAAATTGATTATCTTCTATAAAGAATCCCTGAAATTGATTTACCATTATGAATATGAATTCTTTTAGCTTTTCCATCAGCAGAGAATGGTTATTTTCTTTGGTTGTCTTTATCATCATAATCTCTGCAAGATGATGTTTGAGAAAGGACAGTTTGTTTTGAAGAGCCTGCTGGCGTGATTTTGACTGACCTCCGCATTCTTCGCATGCAAAAATCATAAAGTCTATATTGGGATAGAGATCATTGAAGAACTCAAGATCTATATATATTGTAAGCATAAGGACATCTTTTGAAGAATCATATATATGATGAAGATCTTCTGTATCCACCACAAGAAGATCTCCGGACTTAAGATGGTAATTTTGATGATGTACTTTATAGCTGACGGTTCCCTGAAGAACCAAAACCATTTCCATTTCTTTATGATAATGAGGGCCTTCCTGTTTTATGTTGGTAAATGAAATGGAAAAAGGAAGGTTGTCGTAATAATCTACGTGTTCGGGAAGCATAGGTCGTCTCCTTTGGGTTACTTTATAAATATACTGATCTTGTTAAAATAATATGTGGAAATTGCGAAAATAAGAAAAAATAGACGAAATTTTCAAAATATTATATAGTTTAAAACAACAAATCTATAGTAACCTATCTTTTTTAACTTTACAATGTTTTTAAAGTAAATGACAGAAAAGGTGGGGAATTATGAAAAAGATATTGATATTAGGAGTAGGAGCACAGGGCTCCACAGTGGCGCAGCGTATGGATGAAGAAGAAAATGTATCTGAGATTATCTGTGCAGATGCGGATCCGGCAGCAGTGGATAATCTGGTAAAAATACTTAAGAAAGGAAAAGGAAAGTTTGTAGATGCTTCTGATATAGACAGTATCAAAGAAGCGGCAGAAGGTGTAGACCTGATAGTAAATGGACTCCCGCTTAAATTCGGGAAGAATGTATTAGAAGCAGCACTTGAGGTAAAATGTGATTATCAGGATTTTGCCGCTACAGAATCTATCCATAAAAACTGGGTGGAAGGCATAAAGATAATGTATGATGTTTATGGGAAGCGTTTCAGTGATATAGGAAAGACCGCAGTCATTGCTACAGGATCGGCTCCCGGACTTATATGCGTGGCGGCAAGGCATACCATGAAATACCTTGATACATGCGATACTATTTATACTATAGTCTATGAGGGTGTAGAAGCTAAACGCTTTCTTCCTTTCTGGTGGTCGCCGGTAACGGCTTTAAGTGATATGGCGGGCACTCCTATAGCGTACGAAAACGGAGAGCTTATTGAAGGAGAACCTTTCAGCAGACCTATTTACCGCAAATATGATTATCTGGACAAGGAAATCCGTTTTGTTGAACATGATCATGATGAACCGGTTCATATGGTACTCAATGCAAAAGAATTTTTTAAAGGAGCTAAAAATATTTATTTTAAATATGCCGGTGCAGGAGTGGCTTTTGCAGAACCGCTTTACCGGGCAGGACTTCTCTCGAAGGATACCGAGACAATAGACGGAAAAGAAATAAGTCCTTTTAATCTTGTTTTAAAACATATACCGCCTGCTCCTAAATATCATGATGAAATAAAAGAAATTATAGAAGAAGGGCTGGTTTCGGATACTGGCGTAATGGTAGTTGAGGCCACAGGGACAAAAGACGGAAAGCCTGTACGCGTGGAGACTCATGTTTTTGCTCCGGGTTTAGCTGAATCATTTAACAGGGCGGGGCTTACCGCTGAAATGTATCTGACAGGTCAGGGCGGAGCGTTGTTTACAAAAATGTTCGTTGAGGATAAATACACTCAAAAAGGCTTGATATCTTCAGATATGCTGACCTTTGATCAAGTTGATTATTATCGTCAGTGCGCAGAGGAATTGGATATCACTATGGATACAAAGGTTATAGATCTGAACTGAAAAAGGAGGATACAGCATGAAAGACATACAGCAACAGGGCGCCAGAAGCGGTGTAAAAGATGTGATGAAATCAAAAGTCAGCGTACTGTCTGTAGTAGGGATGTTTTACGCTATCTGCTGCGCAGGAGCATACGGAATAGAAGAAATGGTTCCTGAATGCGGGCCGGGATTGACAATAGTTATGTTGCTTGTCCTTCCGATAGTCTGGGCTTATCCATATGGTATGATATGTGCTGAGATGGGTGCTATAAGACCTGTAGAAGGTGGTTCGATGATCTGGGTCAAAGAAGCTCTTGGTGAATTCTGGTTCGCTATCATGGCATTCAGTAATGTGATATGGGGGTTAGTGTGTAATACGGTATACGTGGTACTGTCCATAAGTTATCTGGGCAGCTTCGTAGAGCTGACAGAACTGGAAGCCTATCTTCTGAAGCTTCTGCTGATCGTTATATTCTTTATTATAAACGTTCTCGGACTGAAAGAAGTAAGCGTAGTAAGTACTGTACTTTCTATCATAATCCTTATTGCATTTGCTGCCTGTGCGGCAGTTGGTTTTCTGAACTGGAATCAGAACCCTATGGATCCGTTTATACCTGATGATGTAGGTATTTTTGAAGGTATCGGAGCAGGTCTTGCGATAGGTATATGGATGTATTCGGGATTTGATGAATTGTCATTGTTTGGCGGAGAGATAAAAGATTCCAGCAGAGTTATTCCGAAAGCTCTCATGATAGTTATACCTCTTATCACATTGACGTATGTTCTTCCTACCCTGGCCGGTCTGGCATCGGTAGGACAGTGGGAATCATGGACTACAGAATCCGGAGGAATAGGATATTCGACGATCCTGACAGATAATCTGGGAGCGGTGTTTGGCGTAATATTCATGATTGTGGCAATAATAGGGCAGTGTTCTATATTTAATGTATGTCTGGCTACAGGATCAAGGTGTATACTTATACTTTCTGATGAACATCTGGGACCTCAGTTCTTTTCTAAGCTTACAAAGAAAAAGGGCAGTCCTTATGTAGGCCTTATTATCGTAGCTGCAGTAAGTGCTGTATTGATTCCTTTCAGCTTTGATTTTCTTGTGGTCATAGATGTGTTTTTCATGGTAATTGTAACTGCTTTGACGGTAATAGCCGCATTTATATTGAGAAAGTCTACGCCAAAGGATGAAATATCATTTAAGATACCGGGAGGGACTCCTATGCATACCTTGATGTGTGCATCAGTACTGATTATATGTATTCTTTCCACACTGCTTAACGGCACTGACTGGTTTCTGGGAGGTCTTCTATGGATACTGGTTGTTCCTATACTGTATATAATCTGCAAGAGAATATATGGAGGTTTGACGGTAAAAGATCCTGACAAATATCCTGTAAATCCCAAGACTAAACTTGGTCGCAATGACCTTTTTAAACTGGGCGGATTCTATATGGGAATGGGAGTTTTCGCTCTTCTGGCAAGATGGTTTCTTCAGTGGTATGAAGGCGACTGGGCTGAGGAATATTATATAGAAGAATGGGAAACGGGATTGTTCAGTGATTTCGAGATGATGCTTACGGTCATAACAGTTACGGGAATTATTACTTTTGCAGTAGGGATTATCTTCTGGATGGCCGGCAAGAAATTCGAGAAATTTTAGATATTAAATATGGGGAAATAAAAGAAGAAGACTGAAAAAAGGATGCCGTACGGCACCCTTTTTTCTCTGATGTACCAGACTGGGTCTGTTTTTTCATTTTGTGGTATGAAGTTCTCTTCGTTCAAACTTATATCTATACTATTTTTGAATCGCTGCCGGTAAATATGAGCATGCAAAAAACGCTACGCGCTTTCGGAATGTAATAATGAAATTGTTAGAATGGCTATAAATTCCGAAGGTGTCGGTTTACAGGGAAGTGGATTCTGAGCCAGATCTACAAGCAGCTGAGGATTGTTTTCCCAGGCAACATTTATAATAGTTCTTATGTTGCGTTCGACATTCTTGGCTGAAGTATTATATCGTTTGGCTATTTGAGGATAAAGCCGTTTTGTTACCAGCAACAGGTTCCCTGTATCGGAGAAAGCCATAGAAACAGCGTCTGCCACATAGAAAAAACCGGCATAATTTGCAGTTATGCCCAGACTGGACAGTAATCCGTATATTTTATTGGTCATCATTCATTTTCCTCCATCATAAGGATTAAGTCATGAAATAAAAAAGAAGCGTCTTTTTGTTTTTCCTTGGGAAGTCTTGAAAATGCATCGAGCGTGCGAAGTAAGAGCAAGGCAAACTCTTGCTGTGATTCAGTATAGGAAGGAAAGAGCATTGCTTCCGGATCTACATCCAAATTATCGGCAATGTATTTAACTGTGTCAATGCGGAGATTACAGGTTCCTTTCAAAATTTGCTGCATTTCAGATCTCGAGACGCCCACTTCTTCAGCGAATTCGGTAATAGATTGTTTTTTGCTTGAACGAACAGCGTTCATGAAATTCGACAAGTTCCGCTGTAAAGTCACAAAAATCCCTCCTTTCTTAAGAGCATAAAGCAATAATGAGAGGGAGAAAAGATTTATATAAAGGCTTAACAAACCATTATATCGGTATGCCTGCGGAATATATCTACCGATATACTTTACACCGCGCCGTTTATGCTTCATTGGTATTGAATGACGGCTTTAACGCTTATATAAAGCTGTTTCCATACAGACCCTCGTCTTTAATGATCCCTGCCTACTAAAAATATATATTTTAAATATAGCATAACAGAAAATTAATTAAAATAATTTTTTGTGAGGAATTACGAGCTGTTGTTATGAGAGAAAAATACAGTGATGTGTAATGAGAATGTTTATTTTTTAGAAAGAATGGTTGAACTGTGTGAAAAATTTATAAAAATAAAACCTCAGAATCATTGAAATTCTGAGGTTATTGGTACACCATCACGGGTTCGAACCGTGGACACCCTGATTAAGAGTCAGGTGCTCTGCCAGCTGAGCTAATGGTGCATATTATTATGTTTATTACTGTCAAGCAAAATAGATGATATCATTTTATAAAAAACTTGTCAACAAAAAAATCAATTTATTTCCTCACATACAGAAAATAAATAAGCGCAAAATAAAATTGAGGAGGGATATGATATGAAAAATAATAAAATGAACAATAAGTTCAACAATGAAAAGAGTGAAAGAAACGAGAAAAGTCAAAGACGTGAAAGAAGTGAGAGAAGCCAGAGAAACAGGGCTGAAGAATCCAACCGATCTGAACAGTCAAGCTGCAGATAAAACTTTTTTCACCAAAAAAGGCGAGGTTTTTTCTTACATTGACAATAAGAAAAAGGCTCTGCCTTTTTTGTATACACTTTTTTACAGATGTGTTTGAAATTATCTCCTATATATAGTATAATACAGGAGACTGTATAATTGTATAACTATACATTAGACCGATGTTTTGAAGTTAAACCATACTAATAGGAGAAGATCACATGACGACAATTATAGTTATAGTTGTTGTGGCCTTAGTTTTTTTTGTTGCGGTATGTGTCGTTTCTTTTATGATCTGGAAACGAGAGTCTGAAATGAGGACAGACAGTATCAGAGCTATAGAAGAAAATTTAGAAAAGCTTACATACGGGCTCTCCTCCGATTTACCTACGGATGATCGGGGCAATACTGCAAACGCAGGAAGAAAGCGTGACATTGGATATATGGAGCCTGTCACAGCTGAAAGCACATCAGCGAAGCCAAAAAGGAACAGAAACTGGGATCCTTTTGGATGGGTGAGAGAGACGGACTGTTCGGACTCAGATGAGAGTGAATACAAACGTATGACGAACAGAAAAGAAGAACAACGAAAAAAAGCGGAAAACAATGATATAGAAGATATAGAAGTCGCAGAATTCATAGAAGAACAAGAAGGCGACAGTCTTTTCGACAATGAGGAAAAGACAGAAATATATCGAGAGATGGTTCATGACGAACCCGAGAAAACGGAGCAACGGATCGAAACAAATGAAACAAACGCTGTCAATGATATAGATGAATCGTATGATAAAGAGTATGACGGCGAAATCGATTTGGATTTTATAGAAACAGCAAACGTGGACAATAATTCAGAGGCTGCGTCTAAAGGCGCTATAGGCTACGATATAGGAAGAAGCGGCAGGAAGTATACGGCAGCGGAATTAGAAACATTGATCAAAGAATAATACCCAGGAGGAGGAACATATGTATTGTAAGAATTGCGGAAATGAGATTGCAGATGGTTCGAAATTTTGCAGCCACTGCGGAAGCCCTGTAACGACAGAGGCTCCTCAACAGCATAGTGCTTCTGCAGCTATTACATCTGAAGAAACGGTACCGGTAAAATCACAGGTGCCTTCTGCAGAACCGGAAACTGATGTAACGGCTGATGATGCTCCCAGAAAGCCGGTGTTCGAAGAATTCCAGTGGAATGTTGAAGACTATCCGGCAAGAGCAGTGGAAAAAACAGAAGATATTGACTTTGACTGGAGTGCAGATCCTCGGGAGATTCCTGATACTATAGACAGATCTGTGGTATCGGAACCTGTATCAAATACTGCTGAATCTGATGACGGAAAAGCGCAGCAGATGTACAGCCAATCTGCGGTATCCGGACAGCAGAAAATTTCTTCTGACGCAAGGATTACAGAGGATGATAATAAACCTTTAAGTGCAGCAGACAGAATAGATAAATTTTATACATTTAACAGAAAGAATGAAGAGTTTCAACAGCTTCTCAACAAAGAATATGAGAAGGTAAAATCCGGAAACTCTATTAAGCATGAGCTTTCTAAAGCGGAAGAGCTGGCTAATCAGAAATTCGAGTCAATACCGGAAGATTCTTCAATGGAAGCCTTCCTTGAAAGAGAGGGAATAGTAAAGCCTTATCAGCCTAAAGCTTTTGAATCCGATGTGCTTCAGAGAATAGAAGCACAAGAGGCTGAGAAAGAAGCTAAGCGGCTTGAGGAAGAAGCCCGCCTTGCTGCGATAGAGGAAGCAAGGAAAGAAGCTGAAGCAGAGGCACAGAAAAAAGCTGCAGAAGAGGCTCGTATAGCTGCAGAAGAAGAGGCTAAAAAGAAAATTGAGGAAGAAGCCAGAGTTAGGGCAGAGGAAGCCAGAATAGCTGCCGAGCAGGAAGCTGCTCGAAAAGCACAAGAGGCAGCACGCCTTAAAGCCGAAGAAGAAGCTAAAATAGCTGCTGAGGCAGAAGCTAAAAAGAAGGCAGAAGAAGAGGCTGCCCGACTTCAGGAAATAGCAAGGCGAAAGGCAGAAGAAGAGGCCAAACTTGCGGAGGAAGCAAGAATAAAGGCGGAAGCAGAAGCTAAGCTTAAGGCTGAAGAAGAGGCACGCCTTAAAGCTGAAGAAGAAGCCAAGATGAAAGCTGAGGCAGAAGCAAAGGTTAAAGCTGCAGAAGAAGCCAGATTGAAGGCTGAAGCTGATCTCAAGGCGGCTCAGGAAGCTGCCAAAATCAGAGCTCAGCAGGAAGCTCGCTTAGCTGCTGAAGCAGAAGCGAAGTTTAAGGCCGAGCAGGAAAGAAAGCAGCTTGAGGCTATAGAAGCACAGAAACGTCTTGAAGAGCAGCGTAGAAAGATTGCTGAGGAAGCTAACCAGGCAGTGGCTCAGGAAGAAGTAAGAAAGGTGATAGAGCAGACAGCCAGAATGAGGGATGAAGAAGCTGCCAAAATCAGAGCTACGGTAGCTGCTATGAGAGACGGTATCGATAATATAAGAGAAAGTTCTGTAAGCCGTGAGGTAGAAGAAGCTCATCAGGCTACAAAAAATCAGATAAACGAAATGGCTAATGCCAGACATACATTTTTTGCTGAACTGGAAGCTGATGATATCAAAGCAGCGGCGGAAGCAGAAATAAAAGATGCAAAGACTGTTACGGGAAGAGAGACAATGCTTTCCGATAAAGATCTTGTACATACGAGAACAGTAGATAAAGCTGCTATTATGGCAGGCCTCAGCGATGATACAATAGTTGCGTCGAAAAAAGCAAATCCTGCTCCTGAAAGTGATGAGGAATTTTTTGACAGTTTAGATAATGCGGCGGGCGAAGTGGAGGAACTTCAAACTATAGATGTCATAGAAAATGAGAATCCTGCACATGAGCCTGAAGAAATTTCACAGTCTTCAGATCCACAGCCTATAGATTTCAAAAAAGAAACTGACGCAGAGACAGTTGAAGATAATGTGGATGATTTGCTTTTACAATTTGAAAGTGTGAACCATCTTGAAAATCCTCAGTCTTCTGAGACAGAAGAATTTAAGATGAGCGATACCATCCAGGCCGGAAATCTGGGAGAAACTTTTAAAACTGAAGAGAAGCCCGGGTTGAATGAAACTGTTGTCATGCCTCGAGATGAGGAGTTTAGTAAAGCGGCATCAACTAATGATTTTGACAATTATGGTAATGAAGAGGCTGCTGATTACATAAAGAAACATGGCAAGAACAGCATGGATGATTTTTATGGCGATGGCTTCTACGGAGAAGAAGATGATTCTCAGCTTTCTAAGAAGGAGTTGAGAAGGAGAGAGAAGGAGCAGAAGCGACTTGAAAAAGAAAAGGCTAAAGAAGCTAAAATCTTAGCTAAAAGAGATGCTGATTTTGATAATGTTTCCTCAGAAGATGCTGATGATGAGCGTGAGCATAGAGGAGGAAAAGGCCGGCTTGCTCTTAAAATCGTACTTGTAATTCTGATTGTAATTTTAGCGGTTGAAGTGGTGGGAATGGGTGTCAGATTCATTGCACCTCAGAGTAAGGCTGCTGAGTTTATTGACAATCAGCTTAACAAAGTAATTCATCTTATAACCGGAGATGATACTGAATACAGTGTAATAGCTGCTCAGGTCAGGACCGAGCCTATGGAGGATAAAACTGATCTTATAAATTCTCAGAAAGATAAAAATACAGATAAGAATATAAAGAGTATTGTGTACAGTTCGGATCTGGGATATGACGATGAAAGGGACGGTAAGGTGTCGGACCTGGTCCTATCACAGCCTATGACTCAAGTCGAATGGGGTAAAGACGAGGATAATTACCCTGTTTATTATGACGAACAGGTCATAGGCGAGATAATAGCCTTTGAGTCAAATAAAGTAAATCTTATGAACAAAGGCGATGAAAAAGTTTTGGATATGATAAAATCTGATACGAAGTTTTATACGGAAGTGGCTGCTCTTAAAGACAAGAAGACGTCAGGAACTTTTGAAGAGCTGGAGATCGGAGAAATAAGACAGGCAGGCAAAAACTATTATGTATGGGTGAGAGAAACCATAGGAGGAAGTACCGAAGAAAAGGTATATGTGATATATCCTGAAAAGGAATTTGTCATGAAAATATCGGCCTGTTATGTTGTTTAAAAGGAGGTAAATTTTGGCGAAGGAGAAGAAAAAGAGAAGACCTGTGTTATGGGTTGTTATCGCAGTTGTTATTATTTTAATGTTGTTTTTAAGCCTTATAGGGTTTATCACTGATTTTCTTTGGTTTAAAGAACTGGATTATGTATCAGTGTTTTTTACAAAGCTTTTTACACAGCTGAAGATAGGTGTGCCTACTTTTGTGGTGGTGACCTTTCTTGCTTATGTATATCTTAAGTTTCTCAAAAGAGGATATTTTAAAAAGATATCTTCTGATGAGCCTGTAAATCACGGAAGGCTGAATTTAATTTCATGGGGACTTGCAGCGGTTTACGGAGCTATAACTACTTTTTTTGCTGTTACGAAATTGTGGTTTGATTTTCTGCAGTTTACTAATAGTACGGATTTTGATATAAAAGATCCGTTATATAATATGGATATATCTTTCTATGTTTTCAGACTGGATTTTATAGAAGAGATAAATCAGATCGTCCTTGTATTATTGATAGCCTTTGCAGTTTTGACAGTTATATATTATTCTGTCCTGTTGTCTATGAGAACCCCGAAAATATTTGAGGAGAATGGGCGGGAATCTAATGATACAGATGATAGATCATCGGCAGGTTCCGGATTCGACAGTATAAACGGTGTGTTTGGAAAATTTGCTGAATCTTTCACCGGAAAAACAGCAGGCGGAGGTTTTAAAAAGCCTTCCGGAAGAAACAGAGCTTTGGATAATAAGAATCTGAAGATGTTGGTTTCCATTGCAGAAAAACAGCTTATAATAGTAGGCGTTCTGTTTTTTATAATGGTAGGCGTAAACTTTTTTCTGAAACAGTATAATTTGTTGTTCGGGAGTACCGGTGCCGTATACGGAGCAGGATTTACTGATGTTAATATAACGCTGTGGATCTACAGAGTGATTATGGTACTGTCAATATTGGCGGCTATTGGTTTTGCGGTGGGAATAAAAAAGAAACAGGTAAAGCCTGCAGTAACTGTTCCGGTGATCATGATAGCAGTGGGCCTTCTGGGAACAGGAGCATCGCTGGTGGTTCAGAATCTTATTGTTACTCCGGATGAAATAGATAAGGAAAGCAAATATCTTGAGAGAAATATAGAATTTACACAGTCGGCATACGGGTTGAATGATGTTAATCTGAAAGCTTTTGAGGCCAGCAATGATCTGACGGGAGAAGATATCAGCAATAATGAAGAGACCATTTCCAATATCAGAATCAACGATTACACACCTGCCAATACTTTCTACAATCAGACACAGAGTATTAAGCAATACTACTCATTTAATGATGTAGATGTAGACAGATATATGATAAATGGAGACTATACACAGACATTCCTCTCTGCCAGAGAAATTGATGAAAGTGCCATAAAAGATACATGGCTTAATAAACATCTTAAATATACTCACGGATATGGTATAACTCTTTCGAGGGTCGATAAGATAACTGCCAGCGGTCAGCCTGACATGCTCATAGGGGGCATTCCTCCTGTATCTGATGTAGAAGAGATCAGTGTGACAAGGCCTGAGATATATTATGGAGAACTTACAAACAATTATGTTCTTGTGAATACATCAGAAGATGAATTTGATTATCCTGACGGAAACGAAAATAAATATACTAAATATGAAGGCGATGCAGGCATAAAGCTGAATCCTTTAAACAGATTTATGTTTGCTTTAAAAGAACGCAGCCTTAAAATGCTGGTATCCGGAAATATTAAAAATGATTCAAAGATATTGATAAACCGTAATATTAAGGAAAGAGTACAGGATATAATGCCATATCTGCAGTACGATAAGGAACCTTATATGGTGGTAGTGGAAGGTAGACTTTTCTGGATAATTGATGCTTATACTTATACGGATAAATATCCTTATTCAGAACCGTTTAGCGAGACTTCGGCTACAAATTATATAAGAAATTCAGTAAAAGTGGTTATAGATGCTTATAATGGGACGACTGATTATTATATCGTAGATGACACTGATCCTATTGCTCAGAATTTTAAGAAGATATTCCCGGATCTGTTTAAAGATTTGGAAGATATGCCGGAAGGTATACGCGCTCACATCAGATATCCGAGTACACTTTTGGATATTCAGGCACAGGTATATCAGAGATATCACATGAATGATGTGAAAGTGTTCTATCAAAATGAGGACCTCTGGCAAATATCCAGTGAAATATACGGTACGGAAGAGCAGGCAATGACTCCGAACTATTATATAATGAAGCTTCCTGGAGAGGAAAAGGCTGAATTTGTTAATTCTATACCGTTTACTCCTAAGGATAAGAAAAATCTCATGGGCCTTTTGGTAGCGAGAAATGACGGTGAGAATTACGGAGAGTTGGTATTGTACCAGATGCCGAAGAGCAAGACTGTATATGGTCCTATGCAGGTAGAGGCGCAAATAGACCAGAATACTGAGATTTCAAAAGAATTCTCTCTTTGGAATTCGTCAGGATCTAAATACAGCAGAGGAAATATGTTCGTTGTTCCTATTGAAGATTCACTGCTCTATATAGAACCGGTTTATCTGGAAGCTACGAATTCCAGCATTCCGGAGGTAAAGAGAGTTATAGTTGCTTACGGGGACAGGATTGCTTACGAACCTACATTGGCTGAAGCTCTCAATTCTCTGTTTGGAGAAGGCAGTGCGCATGAGAGTCCGGACAGCGGCAGTGCGGCAGGAGGAACAAGCGAAGATAAAAACAGCAGTGAACAGCTGAGTCAGACTGAAATAATAGCCAATGCCCAAGAAGCCTTTGATAATGCACAGAAGGCACAGCAAGACGGTGACTGGGCAAAATACGGCGAATATCTTAATGAACTGGATAAGTATCTAACTATGTTAAGTGAATAAGATAAGACTATCGTTCAGGACATTCCCTTTACTCCGATTAGGTTTGACGGGAATGTTCTGTCGTATTTCAGGAAGGAAACAATAATTTGTAAAGGAGATAGATCTATGTTATCGTACGACTTGAATAAGATGCTCTATATTATTCCGGCTGATAAACACAGTCCGGGGGATGTCAGCAGTATACTCAACGCTCATCCCGAAGTAAAATTTGTGTCGCTTGTGGGGATTGATATAGGTGGACATGATACCGATGAAAAGATACCGGTGGAAGAATTCTTAGCAGATATGGAAAAATTTCTTAAAAATGGAGTTCAGACAGACGGCTCCAGTGTAGTTCTTCCCAAAATAGCCAAATTGAATAATGCCAAGGTTGATATTATTCCCGATACAACGGTAAACTGGTTCGTTGATCATAATTTCAACTACCCTGATCCGATGACGGGGCTGCCTGTGGGGACTTTAAGAATACCGTCGTCTCTCATACATAATGATTCAGAAAGAGTTGGATCCAGAGTCATACTGAGAGATGCAATAAAAAATTTCAAGGAAGACCTCATGGATCTTTTGAGAGAAAATCCATATGTATTCGAATATCTCGATATAAACAGTGTAGATGATATAGAAAAGCTGGTGATAACAGCAGCTACAGAGCTGGAATTTTGGGTGAAGACGCCTGACGATGATGCCGACAGAGAACAGCTTTCAACAGCGCAAATGTTAAAAGAGCAATATTGGAAAAGGACTACGGGACCTGTTAGAACAGCATTGGAAGAAGTAATGCTTGTGCTTCAGAAATATGGCTTTAATATGGAGATGGGGCATAAGGAAGTCGGAGGAGTAAAGGCAAAGCTGGGGAATTCAGGTAATTATGATCATGTTATGGAGCAGCTCGAGATAGACTGGAAATATTCTTCTGCTATACAGGCAGCTGATAATGAGAATCAGGTTAAATATGTTGTAAGAGATATATTCAGAACATATGGTTTGGAAGTGACTTTCATGGCAAAACCGGTAGAAGGTGTCGCCGGAAACGGAGAACATACTCATATGGGAGTTGCGGCTAAATTAAAAGACGGAAGAATGGTAAACCTTTTTTCGCCTGCAGATCTTGAAAATGAGTTTCTGAGCCCGGTGGGCTTTGGAGCCTTAATGGGGCTGCTGAAAAATTACGATGTGATAAATCCGTTTGTAAGCTCAACAAATGATTCTCTCAATAGATTAAAACCGGGGTATGAAGCTCCGGTCTGCACTGTGACATCACTGGGGCACAGTGCTAAGATGCCGTCAAGAAACAGAACAGTATTGGTGGGATTGGTCAGAGAGATAGGCAATACTATGGCTACAAGATTTGAGTTGAGATCACCTAATCCGAAAAGTAACACATATCTGGTGCTCGCTGCGTCATATATGGCGATGCTGGATGGGATTAAGGAGGCTCTTGAGCATAGCAAAACACCTGCTGACCTTGAGAAGTCCATTTCTAAGGCTTATGGTGAGAAGGACTTTTACCTTGATACAGACAGGATATACAGAAGCGAAAAAGATGTGTTCGACGAATACACTGAGAAAGAAAGAGATGAATTTTTCGGAAAAGCTCCAAGAACTGTATGGGAAAATATCAAAGCTTTTGATGAGAATCCTGAGAAGCTTGATATATTCAAAAGAGATGATGTGATGACAGACATAACGCTGGACTCATACAGAGAAGCTATAAGAGCGCAATGGGCTACGGAACTTCATGATAGAATAATTCCCGATACCATGGATTTTGTCAGAGCCTGCAGTAAAGCCCATGATGATATGGATTGTGTGGATTATGACAGACATTATTGGGAGAAGATACAGAGACTGAGAAATCAGCTGGGCAGAGATACCTTGGATGAAATGTGTCTCCTCACAAGGATTAAGAAAGCTCTTGACCGAGGGGATTATGATCAGGCATCTGATATGCAGATCGAAATGCAGGCAAAGGTTGAAGAGCTAATGAATCTGTATATAATATACAAGAAAAACTTGTTTTAATTTTTGACGGAGGAAGAGAATATGTTGGATATCAAGCGAATAAGAGAAGATTTTGAGAACGTCAAAAAGGCTGTTGAATCCAGAGGGCAAGGGGATTTCGGCATTGACGATGTAGTGGCATATGATAAGAAAAGAAGAGCGCTGCTTGCAGAAGTGGAACAAATGAAAAACAGGCAGAGTGTATCTTCAAAGCAGATTCCGGTAATGAAGAAAGAGGGCAGAGACACTGCTGAACTAATGGCGGAGATGAAAAAGCTCTCTGAGGAGATCAAAGTTCTTGATGCTGAGGTGAGTCAGGTTGAAGCAGATCTTAAAGATGCGCTCCTTAACATCCCCAACACACCTCATAAAGATGTGCAGGTGGGAGCAGATGACAGTGATAACGTAGAGTTGAGAAAATGGGGAGAACCAAGGGAATTTGATTTTGAACAGAAAGCTCACTGGGATGTGGGAGCTGATTTGGATATATTGGATTTTGAAAGAGCGGCCAAGATTTCCGGGACAAGATTTACTGTATACAAAGGTTTAGGCGCCAGATTGGAAAGATCAGTAATAAACTTTATGCTTAATCTTCATACAGAAGAACATGGATTTACGGAAATATTGCCACCTTTTATGGTTAATAGAGATGCGATGACAGGAACAGGGCAGCTTCCTAAATTTGAAGATGATATGTTTCATGTGCCGGCAAAGGATTTCTTCCTTATACCTACTGCCGAAGTCCCTGTTACTAATCTCAGAGCAAACGAGATAATGAGTGAGTCAGAGCTGCCTGTATATTATACAGCTTATACTCCATGTTTCAGGAAAGAAGCAGGTTCTGCCGGAAGAGATACAAGAGGACTCATAAGGCAGCACCAGTTTAACAAGGTGGAACTTGTGAAGTTCGTTAAGCCGGAAACTTCGTATGATGAGCTTGAGTCGTTGACAAATGCGGCGGAGACAGTTCTTCAGAAACTGGATATACCTTACAGAGTAGTACGTCTTTCGACGGGGGATTTGGGATTTTCTTCTGCAATGACTTATGATATTGAAGTGTGGATGCCAAGCTACGGAAGGTATGTGGAGATATCTTCCTGTAGCAATTTTGAAGGTTTTCAGGCAAGAAGAGCCAATATAAGATTCAGACCTGAGGAAAAGGGAAAACCTGAATTTGTGCATACTCTTAACGGCTCAGGTCTTGCAGTGGGAAGAACTGTGGCCGCAATATTAGAGAATTATCAGCAGGCCGACGGATCAGTAATCATCCCGGAAGCTCTCAGAACATATATGGGTATAGATAAGATTGAGAAAAAATAGGAGTTATTTCAGGCAGAAAGGGATACAAAAACAATGACATTTAAACTTGGTCAGTATATAGAGCCGGACTTTTCACAGGATATATTTAAAAATGCTCCGGAGGCTGAACTTAAAGCAGCGCCTAAAGACATGACAGCTCCGGAAGGATTTCATGCAACATCTATTTATCCCGAATATTTTAAGGTAGGGAATAAGTGGATACTTCCCGAAGACTCACGTATGGACTGTGTCGCTATATATGAAGAAGGGAAAATATATATACGCGAGTTCAGAAATATAAAAAAGGGTGATATGATTTTTCTGGGAAGAACTGAAAAATGTGAAGATGGAATTTATGTTAATGAAAACAGTTTTTTATTCCATGATCAGGATGAGGATGAACGCACTACGTTTTCTTTCAGACAGGGAAGAAGTAGGGAAACTGCTTTTTCTCACGATTACAGCAGCCTTTATGAGCTTTTGAAATATGAAAAACAATATGGACATATTACATGGGTGCTGGGTCCTGCGTGTGCTTTTGATGCCGAAGCCAGAGATGCTTTTTCAAAGCTTATAGAGCGCGGATATGTCCATTCTTTGCTGGCGGGAAATGCTCTGGCTACACATGATCTTGAGGCGGGGTATCTGGAAACTGCGCTGGGACAGAATATCAGGAATCAAAAACCGCATTTTAACGGTCATTACAATCATATAGATACCATAAACAAAGTAAATTTGTACGGCTCTATACCTGAATTTATAAAAAGAGAGAATATAGCAGATGGCATTATGTACAGTTGTGTAAAAAATGATGTACCTTTTGTGCTCAATGGTTCTATAAGGGATGATGGCCCTCTTCCCGAGGTATACGAACATACATATATAGGACAGGATGCTATAAGAAGCCACATAAGGAAAACTACGACGGTGATAGGCATGGCTACAGTGCTTCACACCATAGCGGCAGGAAACATGACTCCAAGTTACAGGGTTCTTGAAGATGGAACAGTACGTCCTGTATATTTTTATGCAGTAGATACATCTGAGTTTGCGGTGAATAAATTGTCGGATAGGGGTAGCTTATCGGCAAAGGGGATTGTCACTAATGTTCAGGATTTTGTATGTAATCTGGCAAAAAATCTGAAATAAATTTTATAAGGAAAGGAATCGTTAATTATGATAGCAGAAAAGATGAAACCTCTTATGGCCAATAATTCAGCTATAAGGACTATGTTTGAAGAAGGCGATAAGATGAGAGCTGAGCATGGAGCAGAAAACGTATATGACTTCAGTCTGGGGAATCCTGACGCGCCTGTTCCTTCAGAGATAAAACAGGCTATTATTGATATACTGAATGAGGAAGATCCTGTAACACTTCATGGTTATATGAGCAACGCAGGTTTTGAAGATGTGAGAGAGTCTATAGCGCAGTCACTTAACAGACGGTTTGGAACATCATTTGGAAGCGGCAATATTCTTATGACTGTCGGAGCTGCCAGTGGGCTCAATGTAGCTCTTAAAACTATACTGAATCCGGGAGAAGAAGTAATAATTTTTGCTCCGTATTTTCTGGAATACAATTGGTATGTAGATAATTATGACGGGAAAGTGGTGCAGGCTCCTACGGATAAAAATACATTCTACCCTGATCTTGAAAGCTTTGAGAAACTCATAACAGATAAGACGAGAGTAGTGCTTCTGAATACCCCTAACAATCCTACAGGAGTAATCTATAAAGAGGATACGATAAAGAAGATTGCAGAAATCCTGGAAAGAAAGCAGAAAGAACTGGGAAGGACGATATTTATAATTTCTGATGAGCCTTACAGAGAGTTAGCATATGGCGGTATTGAAGTACCGTATGTTACAAAGTATTATAATAATACTATCGTAGCATATTCCTACAGTAAGTCTCTGTCGCTTCCGGGGGAAAGAATAGGCTATCTGGTAATTCCTTCAGAGCTTGAAGACAGTGAATTTGTGTTTGATACAGCTTCTAACGCTAACAGGATAATAGGATGTGTAAATGCACCATCTCTGCAGCAGAAGGTTATAGGAAGATGTGTGGATGTACAGGTAGATCTTGACTATTATGACAGAAATCGAACATCTCTGTATGAAGGCTTGAAAGCGTGTGGCTTTGATTGTGTAAAACCGGAGGGAGCTTTCTATATGTTCCTTAAATCACCGGTAGAGGACGAAAATGATTTTTGCGCTGCCGCCAAGAAGTATAATATTCTTATGGTACCGGGAACTGCTTTTGCCTGCCCTGGATATGTTCGTCTGGCATATTGTGTGTCCCATGAAACGATAGTAAATTCAATGGATGGCTTTAGAAATTTGGCGAAAGAATATGGTTTGCTTTGATGAACTGAACATATATTCCGCAGAGAACATAAATTGAAGTTTATGTGAAGATGCCTGCATCCGGGTTTAAAGCAAGCCTCTGTTAAGGTATAATAAACCAGTGTTATGTTGTAGTAAGATGATGATATTAACAAAGGCGGAACTATGATTACAAGTTTGAAGAATTACAAAAAAGTTCTTATTGGAGCGGCAGTTGTAATTCTGGCGATTGCATCGGTGGTCGTTCTGAATTTTACTAAACCTTATGCTGTTTATGCGGACGGAACAAAGGTAGAAGACCCATATGTTGTGAAGGCCGGAGATGAAGAACTGTTTCTGGTTGAGGATTCTGAGACAGCGGAACGGGTTATAGAAATTGTTCTTAAAGAATATACTCCTGACGGCGCACAGGTCAATTCGGTTACAGTCGATAAGAAGCTGAGTACCGATGATAAGAATCTTAAGCGTGGAGAAGAGTCGCCAATGGTTCTTACAGAGGAAGAAGCTGTGGATTATATCCTTGAACAGAATAATACAGACGAACCTCTTTTTTCGGTTACTATAAATGCTGAAATAGGTTCTGTTCAGTCAGTTGAGTCGGAAACGACATATGAGGACAGTGAAGATCTTTATAAAGGTCAGAGTAAAGTCAAGAGTGAAGGATCAGACGGTGATCAGATCGTTACCAATCAGGTTACCAGTGTCAATGGTGCGGTTCTCACATCACAAGTAGTTGACACAGCTCTTATCAATGAATCGGTAGATACTGTAGTTTATAAGGGAATAAAAGAACGGCCTAAAGATACTGTAAGAGCTGATTACGGCGGAAAGGTTATGGGAAGCGGAAATGGCGTAACAGTAGCAAATTTTGCTTTGCAATTCGTTGGAAATCCTTATAAATACGGAGGAACGAGCCTTACTAACGGGGCCGATTGTTCCGGATTCGTGCAGAGTGTATATGCAAAGTTCGGCATATCGCTGCCCAGAACGGTAGGTCCTCAGTCACATTGCGGAAAAGGTGTTTCTTATAGCGAAGCACAGCCGGGAGATCTCATCTGTTATTCAGGGCATATAGGTATTTATATAGGAGGAGGAAACATAGTGCATGCGGCCAATTCCAGAAAAGGAATAATTGTTTCCACAGCTAAGAGTTATGGCGCAATTACTGCGGTAAGAAGGATTATTGAATAGTAATCTGAATAGATAGCAATAGTGAGGCTGTTGTATTAAGGAAAATAACTTAATGCAGAGCCTCTTTTTGATTATCATATAATGAAATAATGACTTTTTGATATTTAGAAAACCGGATAAAGAGGAAAATGACATGTATAAGATATTATGCAGAGTGTTTCAGGTATTTATGAAGGTCGCTATGTATATGCTGCCGTGGTATACTCCTGAAATCATAGAAGGCAGTGTGAGCGGTAGTGAATTGATTTCAGATATGAAGAAAAGGGATATAAATAGGGTTTTGGTAGTAATGGGGCCACATATGCTAAAAAGAGGCCTTCCTTTGTCTATGCTGGAAAATATGGCTCATATGGGTATAATGTATCAGGTCTTTGATAGAATTACTCCTGACCCTACTGACGCACAGGTTGAAGATGGTGTGAAGTTGTATAATCAGATAGACGGCCAGGGAATAGTTTTGTTTGGGGGCGGTTCTCCTATGGATTGCGGTAAAGCTATTGCAGCTCGCATAGCAAGACCTTCAAAACCAGTAAAAAAGCTGCAAGGGATACTGAGAGTGCATTCCAGAAAACGTGTTCCTATAATGTGGGCTGTACCAACTACTGCAGGTACCGGATCGGAAACCACAATGGCGGCTGTGATCACTGACAGAAAAACAAATCGAAAAAAGTCGATAAACGATGTTTCTATAATACCACATATATGTGTTTTTGATGCATCATTAACCATAGGTCTGCCCCCGGACATAACAGCTTATACAGGTATGGATGCGTTATGTCATGCAGTGGAGGCTTATACAAACAGCAGTTATAATACTGATTTGGAGAACCATATGGCGCAGCGGTCTGTAAAATTGATACATGACAATATTCTCGGGGCTTACTCAGACGGGACAAATTTATTTTACAGAAAAAATATGCAGACAGCGGCTTTTTACGCCGGAAGGGCTTTCACAAGGGGCTGTGTTGGATATGTGCATGCTATTGGTCATGCTATTGGAGGATTGTATAAAATCCCTCATGGAAAAACAATGGCTATATTACTTCCGCATGTAATGAGGGCATATGGAAAAAACGCTGAGAAAAAGCTTGCTGATTTGTCGGATATCTGTGGGCTTTCAACGGACTGTGAGATTCCGGTAAGTGAAAAATCACAGCTTTTTATAAATTGGATTGAGTCTGTGAATCGGAAGATGTCAATTCCTTCCGGTTTTGACTGTATTAAGGAAAAGGATATACAAATCATCGTGCGATGGGCTCTTGAAGAGGCTAATCCGCTCTATCCTGTACCAAAGGTATTTGGTAAAAATCAGATCATTGCGGTTATAAGGAAGGTCATGTTAGATAATAGTATTCATGCAGATTTCATATAACTTTTATTGCCAAATTTATTGACAAAATTTTAAACTTATAGTATTATAATAAACAAGTTAGTTAATAATAACTTAAAACCCCTAAATAATTTAATAACAAAAGGCGTATATATGGGTATATTAAAATCATACCCATATATTTAAAAAAATAGGTTAGTAAAAACTAACTAAATGACATAAAAAACAAGAGGTTAAGGATGGGAGGATACAATGAGCGTTGTAATTATAGGCGGACATGAAAGGATGGTCCGTCAGTATGAAGAAATATGTGAGAAGCATGGGTGTAATGCCAAAGTTTTTGTCAAAGAACGGAGCGGATTCAAAAAAAATCTCGGTACGCCTGATCTTATGATATTGTTGACCAATACAGTGTCGCATAAGATGGTTAAGAGTGCCGTGAACGAGGCTAAAAGAAATAAGATTCAGATAGCCAGAGCGCATAGCAGCAGCGCTTCGGCACTGACAAATATACTTCAGCAACATGGAGCCGAACCTGTCAGTATGTAGATAATAAAAAACATCTATCATAAAAGAGCACACATAAAAGAAGCTATCGAATTGGCGCAGATTTTCGCCATTTCGATAGCTTCTTTAATTATTAAACTTTACCAAATCCACATACAGGGAATGTACATACTTTACAGTTAAGGCACAGACCGCCGTGAGCCAGTTTGTTTATATCCTGCTTGGTTATGCGCTCGCCTGCCAAAAGTCTGGGCACGATCAGATCAAAGATGCTGGTACAGCTGTACATTACACATCCCGGAAGACCCACAACAGGTATATCGTTTATATATGAAAGCATAAACATGGCTCCGGGGAGAACAGGGGCTCCATAACTGATAACTTCCCCACCTGCCCGTCTTATTCCCGCAGGTGTTCTGTCATCAGGATCAACTGACATACCGCCTGTTATACCGATGATGTCCATTCCTTCTTTTATAAGCTGATTTATGCAGTCAGCGATCATTTTTTCATCGTCATCAGCAAAAAGCTGCTTTTCCACCTTGCTTCCCAGATGTCCGAATTTTTTTATAAGTACAGGTCCGAAAGCATCTTCTATTATACCATTATATACTTCACTTCCGGTGGTTACAACGCCAACGCGCATTTCTTTGAGAGGTATGATTTTTATAATAGGTTCCCCGGCTAATATAGCTTCGGCTTTGCAGAGAATATCTTTTGATACGAAAAGAGGGATTATTCTTGTCCCAGCCAGTTTTTCTCCTTTTCTTACTACGATGTTCTCATGTATGGTGGCAAACATTATTTCATCTTGAGAGACTAATTGAAAAAGTTTTTCTTTGTCTATTTTCAGAAGACCGTCAACAGCCGCTTTGAGCTCTATTTTTCCTTCCGAAGGTTCCGTAAGATCTATTCCTTCCCCTGCCGCCTTCGAAGCTATTCTGTATGCAGCTTCATTTTCATGTACATCTGTATCGTTTTTTTCAAGAACAAACAGGTGCTTTTTACCCATAGATAAGAGAATAGGTATGTCGTCTTCAGTAATAATATGTCCTTTTTTAAATTTGGGACCTTTATACTGACCGGGGATTATCTGGGTCAAATCATGGGCCAGCACAGTTCCTACAGCCTGATTTACAGCAACTTCTTTCATTAGAGTATCCTGCCTTCCTTTAACGTTATATTCTTATCAGCGAAGAGTTGAGTTTCGCGGTGATTATGAGTTATAAGTATAGTGGGAATATTGAGAGATTCTTTAAAATCTCTGAACTCATCATATATTTTGCTCTTTGTATTTTCGTCCAGTGCAGAAAAAGGTTCGTCAAGAAGAAGCAGCGACGGCCTTGTCACCATAGCTCTGGCAAGAGCAACACGTTGCTTTTCTCCGCCCGATATAGCATTTGAGTTTTTGTCAGCCAGATGTGAAAGACCAAGGGTCTCCATCATATAACCGGCATACTCGAGAAGCTCTTTTCTGGTAGCCTTTTTTTTATATTCGCGTTTATTTTTAAGTCCATACAGTATATTTTGTTTCACGGTCATATTAGGGAACAAAGCGTAGTTCTGAAAAAGATAGCCTATATTTCTTTTTTCTGCAGGGATATTTACTTTATCAGTATGACTGAAAAGAACTTTTTCGTCAATAGTGATCTTTCCTTCGTCGGCAGTGACAATGCCTGCAAGACAATTGAGTATCGTGGTTTTACCGGCACCGGAAGATCCCTCTATTACAAGAAGCTCATTTTCTATAGAAAATTCTACATCCAGATCAAAGTAATTTAGTTTTTTAAACAGTTTGAATGAGACTCCCATGATCACCAGCCTCCTTTATGATTTTTCTTTTTCAGCCACATATTAAGGCCAAAGACAAGAGCAAAACTGAATACTACCATTATGGCCACGAGAGCAGATGCCTTTTCATCTTTTCCTACTACTACAGCATAATATATAGCTGTTGGTATGGTTTGAGTTTTGCCCGGTATATTTCCTGCGAGCATTAGAGTGGCTCCGAATTCACCCAAGGCTCTGGCGAAAGTAAGTACAATACCACTGACGATACCGGGTCCGGACAAAGGAAATGTGACGGTTCTGAATACTTTAAAAGGGCTGCTTCCCAAAGTCTTTGCGGCCAGCTCATAGCTGTGATCCACACTTTGAAAGGCACCCTTGGCATTTTGATACATGAGGGGTAGGGCCACTACTGAAGCGGCTATAACACAAGCTACCCATGTGAATACTACCTGTACTCCGAATGTATCCAGAAGAAAGGCCCCAATAGGGCCTCTCTTTCCGAAAACTTTTAAAAGCAGATAACCTACTATCGATGGGGGAAGAATCATGGGAAGGATAAGTATGGTTTCCCAGATGTTCTTACCCGGAACTTTTCTCTTTGTAAGCAGGTAGGCAAAGAAGACTCCCAGAAAAAAGGCGATTACTGTCGCAATAAGAGCAACTTTTACGGATAAAATAATTGGTTCAAACATAATTGTTATTTACCTTACTACCTTTTAGTTTGTTATATTGATATAAGTTATTTTACTGTGAATCCGTATTTTTCGAATACTTCCTTAGCAAAATCACTCTGCATGAAATCATAGAAATCTGCTGCCGATTCTGACTGAGGAGCATCTTTGAGTATAGCTGCAGGATATACGATAGGGTCATGAAGACTTTCATCAACATCTCCTATAATAGCACCTTTTTCTTTATCTATCATTTCGGCATCGGTTCTGTATACAAAACCGCAGTCTGCATTACCCTCTTCAACGTAGTTGAGTACTGCTCGTACATCTTTTGCTTCAACCAACTTTCCTGATATCTGATCAGTTATTCCCATGTTTTCAAAAACCTGACTTGCATATTTTCCGGCAGGAACAGTATTAGGTTCACCGATAGCTATAGTTTCTACGGCATCAGTTGTCAAACTGTCCATAGTTATGGAATCTTTTTTCTCTATTGTGGAAATAAGGGTAAGAGTATTCAAAAGAAGATCTTTCCTTGTGTCAGTATCAATATAATCCCCTTCTTCCAGCTGATCCATATTGGCTTTTGAAGCTGAAATAAAAATATCGCAAGGAGCTCCGCCTTCGATCTGCTGTACCAGATCTCCCGAGCCTGCATAGCTTGGTGTGATAGTGCAGTCTGCGTCTTTTTCATATTCTTCGATGATTTCATCAAGAGCATCTGTCAGGCTTGCTGCAGCCAATACTGTGACTTCGGGTTTTTCTGCGTCATCATCTTTGCTACCGCATCCTGCCATAAGAAGCATGGACATAATAAGAACAGCAGCTGTCGCAAATGTTAATATCTTTTTCATATTTCCTCCTGTAATAATATAATTATTAAATGATAAAGTATGAATCTTCATAGTAGATTCATACTAATTTTAACATAAAAATAAACAATCAATGTTGTTTAAACAACATTGATTGTTTTTAATTTGCTATTTTTATGAGAATTAATTTGCTGTTATTCACAGCAAGTATGAGATTGCTGTCAATTCCAGAAAAGCTGAAGAAGTATGTCTTTCAGCTCTTTCATATTGGTGAGTCTTTCAGACTCAGAAGGTAAAGGTGAGGGTTCTGATGAAGACCCTCCGCACGGAAGTCCGCATTCAGTACAGTTGCCACTGCATTCTTCCGGCTGGTCTTTGACTTTTTCATGGTCATGATGATGTTCGTGGATCATATGAGTATTGGAATTCCCCATTCCATATATGAGCTCTAATATATGTACTGCGTCTTTTCCCTGATTTTTTAATGAATCTCTGCAGTCAATGCAGTATGTCAGGTAAGGAAAACGTCCGCTATCTTTTTCATGAAGGGTGACTCCCATATTTTCAGCTAATTCAATAACCGCAGATCTCGCATCGCTGCTGCTTTGGCTGGGATCATATATCGTATAATTTTCAGAATTACAGCCTCCGCTTATTTTTAATTCCTGAAGATGCTCGTAAAGAGAAATGACGGTAATAGCCGGATAGTTTTTTTTCAGAGTATCCAGACATGTCATACATGCTGTAACTATAGTGGGGTTTCCCATTTCTTCCCATTTTTCTTTTATGTCAAAGGAACCGCAGTATTGTATGAGAATAGCAGTATCGGGATTTTGGAAACGAAGCGAGTCGTAAGCCTTTACGACTATTTCCGGTTCAGCTGCACAGAGACGGCACCCCGGAAGAAAAGCGTAGCTGCATGCCTCGTATTCTTTTCCTGATAAGAGATTTATAGGTTTTTTGGCCAGTAGAATATCTTCTTTTGTTTTCTTTATATCTTGATTACAGTCATGGAAGAAAAAATTACACATATTTGCACCTCTTGATTTTGTATAGTCTGATTATATCATATGAAAATAAATGTTAGTCAAATAAAATCAAAAAAGAAAAAGTGCGTAGTCAGACTTGGCATATGTGTCTGCTTCGCACAAGTGGTACTTTATAAAGTAATTTTGCTGTTGAACTCACATGGCCGGCGGCTCATGTGAAAAATCGGAGTTTATTGTTTATGATGCAATTTTACGTTGACAGCAGTCCTTTTGTCAATATGAATGTTGTTGGAACAACAAAAATAATCTTAAAAATGAAAGCATGTTTAAATAATGAGACCATGTCTCTTGATTCATAACTTGATGACGGATATAATAATTATCAAGTGAAGCGTATAAAGGAGGGTGTGATGTCTCTGAGACATTGCGGTGAATAAAATGATATCATGGAGACCAGAAAATTTCTGTACTGCCGATAAAGCTTTAGAGCTTGCCGGATTTAAAAAGGGGAGCAGAATCCTGGATATAGGGTGCGGAGACGGAGATATTGTAGCATATCTTGCCAGAAAGTGCGGCATGTTGGCGGAAGGGATAGATATGAATCTTTCTGCTGTCAGCGCTGCTAAGGAAAAATACCCTGAAATAGATGTAAGATTCGGAGATGGGGAGTTCTTAGATGAATATTCGTCATTTACATTTGACGGTGTTTTTATGCAGCGAGTGCTTACTCTTATAAATATACCTGATGAAGCTCTTCATGAAGCGTATTGTGTATTGAAGAGGGGCGGCAAGCTTGTAATCTCGGATGCTTATTACAAAAATCCTGATCCAAAGCAGCTTAAGGCTCTGAGAATAGAGGCGCAGAGGCTTAGCAAAATACCGCGTAAAGAGGGCGACTGTGAAGAGAATCCCGTGAGATTTGTTGATTTCAGGTTGAATAATATCTTGTTTGCGGAACCGCTTAAAAGACAATTAGAAGAGATCGGATACAGGATAAGTAGTTTTGAGGATATAGATGTGGAGCCCGATGAACGTGTCTTGGAAAATGGCAAAAATGGTATAGGGTACTTTATGATGGTTGCTGAAAAGCCATTATAGATTTTATACTGTGTAGTAAGAATAGATATAGAACAGAAGGCAGGTAAACGGCGATGTATAGTTTGAAAGGAAAGGAATATGTCAGAACAGTTATCATATTATGCCAGAGATCTAATTGAACAGGGAGAAGATTTCGTTATTGCCAAAGTAGTCGATACAAAAGGATCAGCCCCGAGGAAAAAAGGGGCAGTACTTTTGATGAAGGAAGACGGAACGACGATAGGTACGGTAGGAGGAGGGCTTCTCGAAGCTGAAACCGAAAAGCTGTGTCGGAATACATTCGCAACAAAGGAAAAGAGCCGTATATATGAATTCACGTTGGATGAAAAACAAAAAGGTGCTCTTGATATGGGATGCGGGGGAGACGCCGTTATACAGGTTCAATATATACAAGCCGCTGATCCGGGAGATTTTATCGAAGAGTTTAAGTTGGCGAGCACTGCTTATATTTTCGGCGGAGGTCATATCGCATATGCTCTTGAACCGGTCCTCAGGCATGTGGACTTCAGGACTGTGGTAATAGATGACAGGGCTGAATATGCTAATAGTGAGAGGTTTCCTTATGCAGACAGAACTATAGTAGTAAAGGATTTTGATGACGCTTTTAATGAAATACAGACTGATGATGACAGTTATATAATAATTGTAACAAGGGGTCACAGAGGTGATCTTAAGGTATTGAGACAGGCGCTGCAAAGACCGTTTGCGTACTTGGGAATGATAGGAAGCAGAAGAAAAAACAGTCTTTTGTATGACGTTCTGAGAGAAGAAGGCGTTACGGAAAAGCAAATTTCCCAGATTCATGCACCTATAGGGCTTTCGATAGGATCGGAGACTCCGGAAGAGATTGCTGTAAGTATAGTTGCTGAAATAATTAGTGAGAGAGCAGGACGGAATAAGGTATAGCTATGAAAAAGGCTCAGAAAGAAGGCAAAGTTCTTTTGCCGCAATAATATTGGCAGCCGGCTATTCGTCCAGAATGAAAAGCTTTAAACCGTTGCTTCCTATAGGGGAGCTTACAGCAGTGGAGAGGCTGATGAGCAGTGTCAGGGCAGCCGGGATAGATGATATTATTGTTGTTACAGGCTACAGCAGAGAACGGCTGCAGCCTGTTTTAAATATGTCAGGCGCAGAAGAAGCATATAATGAAAGATATGATTCAGGTATGTTTTCTTCTGTTCAGAAAGGGATAAAACGGGCAGATGAGTTGTTCCCTTCTGCATCCGGTTATTTTCTTATGCCTGCAGACTGCCCGCTTATAGACAGTGACGTAATAGCGACAATGTCAGCACAGATAGAAAAACATCATGATTTCTTTTGTGTTCCTACTTTTGAAGGAAAGAAAGGCCATCCTCTGTTTATTCCGCATATATACAGCGATGAGATCTGCAGATATGAGGGAAGTGGAGGACTGAAAGCTATAACTGATAAATATTGGGATAAAATGACGAGGATACCTGTAAGACAGGAAGGCTGTCTGCTGGATATGGATACGCCTGCTGGTTATCATGATATTCTAAGTTTCTGGAATAATGGATGCAAACGTGAAGAACTTAGGGATTTAGCGCAGGGAAGGCGTATATTTCTCATAAGGCATGGTGAAACGAGGCAGCACTGTGAAAAAATGTTGATAGGACAGTATGATGTTCCTCTCAGCCGTGAGGGGAGAAGACAGATCGTTGAGTCGGCGTCTGATCTTTTATTATATCATCCGCAGGTGGAAGCTATATATTCCAGCGATCTCAAACGCGCCGAGGAGTCGGCTGAGATACTGAGACATTATTTATCTCAGGAAACCGGACATATAAGGATAGTGAAGGAAAAAGGCTTCAGAGAGATATCCTTAGGGGATTGGGACGGACAGCCTGTAAGCAGAATAAGGGAACAGTATCCGGATGAATACAGACGGCGTGGAGAAGATATATTTTCTTTCAAAATAGGCAATGCTGCAGAAAACTTTTACGATATGCAATATAGAGCAGTATCAGCCCTGAGAGAGATAATGAAAAAGGATACTTCCGGTGATCTTATGATTGTTGCTCACAGCGGAGTAATAAGAGCTCTGGAAAATAACCTTAAAGGCATGCGTGTGGATGATATGTGGGAGCATGTTCCTAAGGGCAGATTTACCTTGATAAAAATTTGAGACACCCTTATCTGGCAAATTTTCAGAAAAAATTTTTTTATTTTTTGACTAAATCTTTCATATATATATAGTGCTTGGACAACAAAATGACATGCTTATAATTATCTTCATGTCAATAGCTTTTAAATAATGCTTGTGATATAATTCATTTTATACGGGAAATCCAATAGCTATAAAAATCACATTGACACCCATATCATCGACCTGTGGATTAAGATCACAGAAAAGAAGAATGGGAAAGAAAGAGAGGTTTTTAAATGGAAAAAAAGGTGAGGTCTTTGAACAGCATCAAGGTAAGTCATGAAAAAAAGACGGCCAGCTGCATTACCGAAAAGATGTCTGTTCCTGAAACCGTCTGTATTTCCATGGCTCAGCATATAGGAGCTCCATGCAAACCATTGGTTGCTAAAGGAGACTCTGTTAAAGTGGGTCAGATAATAGGGGATACAGATGCGTTTGTGAGTGCTCCGATACATTCCAGCGTATCGGGTACAGTCAAAGAAATTTCATCAATCAGATCTATCACAGGAGGAGAGGATCAGGTCATCATCATAGAGACTGATGGCAGACAGGATTTATGGCAAAGGATTAAGCCGCCTGTCATAAATGATCAGAAAGATTTTGTAAAGGCGATAAGAGCCAGCGGACTTGTGGGGCTGGGCGGAGCATCATTTCCGACTCATATCAAGTTTAATCCGAAAAATCTGGATCAGGTAGATACTCTGATAGTTAACGGAGCAGAATGTGAACCCTTTATAACGTCAGACCACAGATTGATGCTGGAAGATACAGAGTATATCATAAAAGGTATACTGGCAACCATGAAAAATCTGGATCTGAAAAGAGTTTACATAGGCGTAGAGGAAAACAAACCTGACGCTATAAGCAAACTGAAGGAAGCAATAGGAAATTCGGGGCATTCTCAGGATATAGAGGTAAAAGTTTTGAATTCCAGATATCCGCAAGGCGCCGAGAGAGTAATGATATACGAGATAACCGGAAAACCCCTGAATGCCGGAGTATTGCCTGCAGATCTCGGAATACTTCTTTCGAATATAACTACTATAGCATTTATAGGTCAGTATCTGGAGACAGGAAGGCCTCTTACTGCTAAGCGTATAACAGTAGACGGCAATGCAGTGGCAGAGCCTAAGAATATAATAGTTCCTATCGGAACGAGGATCTTCGATGTAGTCAAAGCCTGCGGGGGATATAAGGCAGAGCCGAGAAAAATACTGATGGGAGGTCCTATGATGGGAAGAGCTGTATATTCCGATGCTTTTCCTATAGTAAAAAATAATAATGCCATATTGATATTTGACGGTCCGCAGGCGCTTATCCCTGAGGAGACCGGATGTATAAAATGCGGGATGTGTATTAAAGCATGCCCGTTTGGCCTGTTGCCGGTATCTCTGGCAGAGGCTTACGAAAGAAAAGATATCGAGAGGCTTAAACGATTACAGGTCACCGAATGTATGGAATGCGGAAGCTGTTCATATATTTGTCCTGCGAGACGTCCATTGAGCTTTATGCATAAGATGGCTAAAGGATTGTTGAAGGAGGTGGCAAGTAATAATGGATAACAGATATCACGGGAATTTAGAAGTATCGTCGGCGCCTCATCTGGTTAGCCCTGTAAATACGGCTAAAATAATGGGAATGGTACTCATAGCTCTGGCGCCTGCTTTTGGAGTGGGGATATATCAGTTCGGATACAGAGCTGCAATGCTCACACTTGTATGTGTGGCGGCATGTGTACTGTTTGAGTATCTGATGAATAAAATAATGAAGAAGGAACAGACTGTAAGGGATCTCAGCGCAGTTGTAACAGGTGTGCTGTTGGCATTTAATCTCCCTTCGGGTCTGCCTTATTGGATTGCCATAGTAGGATGTTTCGCTGCTATAGTAGTCATTAAACAGCTTTTTGGAGGCATCGGACAGAATCTGGTGAATCCGGCTGTAACAGCGCGAATATTTTTGTTTATGTCTTTTGCCACGGAGATGACTACGTGGCCCACTGCAAGAGGCACAGGATTCGACACAGTGACATCGGCAACACCGCTCGGGCAGCTTTCGCTGGGAGGAGCAGACAGTGTGTCAGCATCGAATTTAGATTTGTTCCTCGGAAACGTAGGGGGCTGCATAGGAGAAGTCAGTGCCTGTGCACTGCTTATCGGGGGCATTTTTCTTATATTCACAAGGATTATATCTATACATATCCCCTTGAGTTTTCTTGCTACTGTCTTTGTATGCGGATTTATCTGGGGAGGTTTTGACGGAGCTGTATTCCATCTGTGCGCCGGCGGCGTAATGCTGGGAGCGTTTTTCTGCGCCACTGATTATGTGACATCTCCTATGCTTCCTCTGGGGAAAGTGATATTCGGTATCGGCTGTGGTCTGTTTACCATACTTATAAGATTATTTGCATCATATCCTGAGGGTGTGTCTTTTGCTATATTGCTCATGAATATCCTTACTCCTTATATAGACAGAATTACGGAAAAAATCATGTTCAGAGTGCCTAAAAAGGCGGTGGAAGGAGATGCCGGAAATGAAAAATAGCGTTTTTAGAGAAAATGTTTTTCCGGTGATCGTTCTGGTATGCATATGCCTGATCACCACACTGGCTTTAGCAGGTACATATAACGTGGCTAATCCCAAGATAGTTGAGAATCAGCGTAAGGAAGCTGATGAGGCAAGAATGCTGGTGCTTCCTTCCGGTGATAGTTTTACCCAGTATGAGGGTAAGCTGAGCGAGGGTGTTATAGACTGTTATATTGCTGACAATAAATCCGGTATGGCAGTTACAGCGGAGTATAAAGGTTTTGGGGGGAATGTTGAAGTTATGGTGGGTATAGATGCCGGAGGCAATGTAACCGGTGTTACTGTAACTAATCATTCAGAGACTCCCGGTCTTGGGACAAAAGCTATGACTGAAAAATATCTTTCTCAGTACGGAGGATTAAATCAGGTTACCGGCGGTCATATAAAAGATGATCCTGATATAGATGCGATTACAGGAGCGACTATCACGTCCAATGCAGTATATTGCTCAGTGGAAGAAGCCTTGGAGCAATTTGATGAATGTGGAGGTGTTAAGTAATGAGTAAATTGCAGATAATGACAAAGGGTATCATAAAAGAGAACCCCGTATTAGTGCTTTTGCTGGGTACGTGCCCTACATTGGCAACTACAACAAGTGCTGTAAACGGACTTGGTATGGGGGTTTCTACAATGGCTGTGCTTATATGCTCAAACATTGTGATATCGCTTTTGAAAAAAGTTATTCCGGGTAAGGTGAGAATCCCTTGTTATATAGTAGTTATTGCCGGATTTGTAACAATAGTACAGCTGTTGCTGAAAGCATACCTGCCGGCTCTTGATTCAGCGTTGGGATTGTTTATTCCTCTTATAGTAGTAAACTGTATAATTTTAGGAAGAGCAGAGATGTTCGCCTCTAAAAACAGCGTTATAGATTCTGCTCTTGACGGTTTGGGAATGGGCATCGGTTTTACTTTGGCTCTTGGAATTATGGGGCTTATCAGAGAGTTTTTTGGAAGTGGAACTGTTTTTAATATTTCTGTTTATGCCGGGACATCAATAACGCCTGCCGGTATTTTTATGTTAGCTCCCGGCGGTTTCTTTGTCTTTGCCATATTAGTGGCGGCGGTTAATTATTTTACGAAGGATAAGTCTGTACGGAAGAAAGAATTCGGGTGTAAAGGCTGCATGATGGCAGATTCATGTGGTGCTGCATGTGAGAGGAAGGAGGCTGATGAGTAATGACAAGTATTCTTATCATAATGTTTTCAGTTATTCTTACCAATAATTTTGTGTTATCTCAGTTTCTTGGAATATGTCCGTTTCTTGGAGTTTCCAAAAAACTTGATTCTGCTGTCGGAATGGGAGTAGCGGTAACTTTTGTAATGGTGCTGGCTACTGCAGCCACGTGGCCGATAGAAGTTTACATTTTGGACAGATATGATATGGGATATCTGCAGACTGTGGTGTTTATTTTGGTTATAGCCTCACTGGTACAGCTTGTGGAGATGACCTTGAAGAAATATATGCCGCCTCTTTACAAGAGTCTCGGCGTCTTTCTTCCGCTTATTACAACTAACTGTGCTGTATTGGGTGTCACTATAATGAATATCACAGATGGATATAATTATATTGAGTCATTGTTTTGCTCCGTAGGGGCAGGAATAGGATTCCTGCTGGCTATGGTATTGTTCGCAGGACTGAGAGAAAAACTTGAAAACTGCAAAGGCATTCCTGACTGTTTTCAGGGTGTTCCTATCACATTGATAACTGCGTCTGTTCTTTCCATGGCATTCATGGGATTTTCAGGTGTAGTTGAAGGAATATTCGGTTAGGAGGTGTATGGAGTGTCAACAATAATAATACCGGCTGCTATAGTGGCGGTAATAGGTTTAATAGCAGCTATCATTCTTACCATAGCATCTAAACTTATGTATGTAACTGTTGATGAGAGAGTTGCAGCTATCAGGGAGGTGCTTCCGGGAGCAAACTGCGGAGCATGTGGGTTTAAAGGCTGCGATGATTATGCCGCAGCATTTTCAAAAGATCCGGGGCTCAGTACAGCTCTGTGTCCGGTAGGAGGAGCTGAGGTCGCGACACAGATTGCGGGAATTATGGGAGAGGATGCTGCAGAAGCTGAACCTAAAGTGGCGATGGTGATGTGTCAGGGAAGCTATGGTGTTACAAGACAGATCATGGAGGATGATAGGATATATACTTGTAAAGAAGCCAAGATGTTTTACGGGGGACAGTGGGCATGCCCTTATGGCTGTCTGGGCTTGGGTGACTGTTATAATGTATGTAAATTCGAAGCTGTCACTGTATGTAATGGCGTAGCTAAAATAGACCGGGAAAAGTGTGTAGGGTGCGGAGCCTGTGAGGAAGCGTGTCCTAACAATATCATATCTATGGTGAAGAAAAAGAATCTTGTATTCGTAGCCTGCAAATCTCTGGAAAAAGGCGCTAAGACAAGGAAATTATGCTCCATGGGATGTATAGGATGTATGAAATGTCAGAAGATCTGTAAGTTTGATGCTGTAAGAGTAGAGAACAATGTAGCGAAAGTAGACTTGGAAGCTTGTAGGAACTGTGGGATGTGTGAGAAAGAGTGTCCTACGGGAGCTATAGTTAATTACAGAAAGCGAAAGGTTTAAGTTAAGTCTTGTATAGAGGCAGAACAGATCTGCAGAAATGTGAGATCCGGCAGCTAAGCGGATATGAGCTGTCGGATTTTATTCTTTATTTGAAGAAAAACTTTATCGGAAGTCAATTGGGAGTTTTTTTAGTACAAGATACGCAAGTATGCCGATTACAGCTCCGCTAATAACTCCTGATATTATGAGAACAGGGAAATAGACAAAGACTTTAATGTTTGATACGAGAAAAGCTGCAGCAAAGAGCTGACCCAGATTATGTGCTACCCCTCCTGCCATTGAAACTCCGGTTACAGAGAATATACAGGTTTTTTTAAGGAGTATCATTATTAGCATACTGAGGAGTGCTCCTGCCAGAGAATAGAATGTTCCGAATAATCCTGAGAAAAGCAATCCTCCGATAAATATTCTGATAATATTTACCAGCAGGGCATATCCTGCTCCCAGTAAGTACAGAACTACGATTACAGCAAGATTGGCTATACCGAGCTTTATGCCGGGTATTGCCGGAGCAAAAGGGATCAGGACTTCAATATATGAGAATATTAAAGCCAGCGCAGCCAGAAGAGCCGTTGTGGTTATTTTTTTAGTTTTATTTGGTGTTTCCATTTTGTCTCTTTTTCTTTTCATCACGTTGGTTTGATATAGTATAATTTATCGTGCGATAGTATCGTATTGTCGAGTGTTTCCTGATATTTCAAGAAGTATTCTGTTGGGCAGACAGACGATAGTTTCTCCTGTATGTGATATAGCTTCCTGCTGTATGCAGTCCTGCCCTGGGCAGTCAGAAAAACTCATTGAAACAGTCCCCTTATTTATAATGACCTTATTGATATGTTCGCCGCAGTTTATGGTTATTTCTCTGTCTTTTTCAAGGGAATAAGAGCCGAATATTTCTCCGTCGCAGCTTATTTCAAGTGTGTTGCCGGCGGACTGTCCGAAAGAAAATATATATGATATGGCGAGGCCTGCTGCGATAAGTGTAGCAGCTAATATTATATCAGCCTTTTTAAACATAATCACCTCCGGAGGTATCAGATGAAATTAAGTGAAAAGAGTATTAAAACTAAAGGTAGACATACCCTTATCAGAATATTGGCAGCGATATTATCGATAGCTTTTGCAATTATAACACAGACAGGCTGCGGTAATAAAGAATTTTCAAAAAACGATTTTGTTTTGAATACCACATGCAGCATTACAATATCCGGTATGTCAGAAGATGAAGCGGAAGCTGTATTGACAGAGGCTTTTAAAGTATTAAGAGAATATGAGAGACTTTTGAGCAGGACTATAGAGGAAAGTGATATTTATAAAATAAACCACTCGGGCGGAACACCTGTGGAAGTTTCAGATGATACGGCAGAAGTTATACGACAGGGTATGATGATGGGGGATCTGTCAGAAGGAAAGTTTGATATTACAATAGGAAAACTTACTCAATTGTGGGGTTTTACAGGTGAGGATCCGAAGGTCCCTTCTGCAGAAAAGATATTTGAGATGATGGGATCCGTGGATTATAAAAAGGTAAAAATAGAAGGCAATACAGTGACACTCCTTGATCCTGATGCGGCGGTAGATCTGGGTGGTATAGCAAAAGGATATATTGCTGACAGGTTGGATGATCTGCTTCGGGAAAAAGGTGTAAACTCAGCTATGATAAATTTAGGAGGGAATGTGGTACTTATAGGAGAGAAACCTGACGGGAGTTTGTGGAATGTAGGCATACAGCGGCCTTACAGTGACAGAACTGCTGTGATAGGCTCTGTTAAGGCTGCGGATAGTACTCTTGTGACCTCCGGAACTTATGAAAGAAAGTTTGAAGAGGATGGAGTCATATATCATCATGTTCTTGATCCGGATACAGGATATCCTGTTGATACCGATTTAGAGTCTGTAACTATAAAGGCTAAAAGAGGAAATTCGTCGTTTTGTGATGGACTTTCCACCGTATGTCTCATGTTGGGGAAGGAAAAAGCCGAAAATCTTGTAGAAACATTACAGAATAAATATCCCGAAATGGCGTTGGAAGCGGCATTTATTGACAAAAATGACGATATGGTGCAAACTGATGGTATGAACATTCAGTTGGAAGATCAAGAGGAATGATATATGGAGAATATAGGGCTGAAAACAATAGATATAATAGTTCCCTGCTATAATGAAGGTGAGAATATCGACATGTTTTTTAATGAGACGCAGGGTGTGATATCTTCTATAACAGGGTATTCATTTCGATATATCTTTATAGACGACGGAAGCTGTGATGATACACTTGAAAAAATCAAGGGACTTGATAATCATGTGAAAATCAAATATATCTCTTTCAGCCGCAATTTCGGTAAGGAAGCGGCCATGTATGCAGGATTAAGAGCCTCACGAGGGGATTATGCTGTGATAATAGATGCGGATCTGCAGCATCCGCCGGGGCTCATGGCAGAAATGATAGAAACTATAGAAGAAACAGGCTGTGATAGTTGTGCTGCCAGAAGAGTTTCCAGAAAAGGCGAGCCTCGCCTCAGGAGCTTGTTTGCAAGAGCTTTTTACAGGATAATGAACAGATACAGTGATATTGAGATTTTGGATGGAGCTGTAGATTTCAGGATGATGAACAGAAAAATGGTCAGGGCTATCGTAAGTATGCCTGAGAATCAGAGATTTTCAAAGGGTATATTCGCATGGGTAGGCTTTGATACCAGATGGATAGAGTTCGAAAATGTGAAACGTATATCCGGTGAAAGTAAATGGTCTGTATGGAGCCTTACAAAATATGCTATAGACGGTTTCATAGATTTCGCAGCTTCCCCTCTTAAATTTGTCGGGGTTTTCGGGAGCGTGACTGCAATTGGCTCTGTTTTATATCTTGTGATAGAAATATTAAAGACTCTTATAATGGGAAAAGATATTCCGGGTTACGCATCGACTATCTGCCTTATTTTGTTTTTCGGAGGTTTGATAACGACAGTTTTAAGTGTTATGGGTGAATATATCGGCAGAATGTATATGGAAACAAAAGGAAGGCCTATATATATAGAAAAGGAAAGTAATATAGATGAAGATTAAAGGGTTTTTCGGTCGGAATAAATTAATAGTGGCGTCATTTTTTCTTCCTGTGCTACTGGTGGTTTTAGCACTTATAGTTACCGGGATATATCCTTTTGGTGATAATCAGATAGCTGTAATAGATATGTATCACCAGTATGTTCCATTCCTCAGCGAGCTTCAGTACAAGCTGCAGGAAGGCGGAAGTCTGTTTTATACGTGGCATGGCGCGGGAGGCAGTAATTTCTGGAATCTTATATCATATTACGGGGCAAGCCCTCTGAACCTCATATTGATATTTTTTCCTAAGAAAATGATAATGGAAGGGGTAACTGTTATCCTTCTTATAAAGATCGGACTTGCGGGTAGTTTTATGGCAATCTATCTGAGATATCTGAACAGGGTTCAAAGTTGGGCTGTGGTTGCTTTTGCTTCTATGTATGCTCTCTGTTCATATGTTATGGCATATTACTGGTGTATTATGTGGATTGATGCTGTAGTTCTTCTTCCGCTGTGCATATTAGGTCTGAATCGTCTTATTGACGAGGGAAAGGCCGTAATGTATACGCTATCCCTTGCCCTTGTTGTATTCACTAATTATTATATAGCCATTATGGTCTGCATTTTTATTCTGTTTTATTATCCGGTGTTGTATTTTACAAAAGTAAAATGGCAGGGAATAAAGAGCTGTGCAAAGACAACAGGCAAAGCTGTGGGGTTTTCTCTTCTGGCTGTCGCCATGGCTGCTGTCATGCTGCTCCCTACCTATATAAGTATGCAGAGCACTTATTATATTTCTTCTGATATGCCGGAAAATATAACATTTTATAATGATGCGCTCGATGTGATAAATCAGATGCTTCCTTACAGTGAAGTGACCTACAGAGAAGGCCTTCCTAATCTGTACTGCGGAATGCTTGTGGTCATATTAGTTGTATTTTACATCACGGGCAAAACTTTCAGAGTGAAAGAAAAATTGATAAATGTATCTTTTTTGTTATTTTTATTTCTGAGTCTCAATATAAATAAGCTGGACTTCATATGGCATGGTCTGCATTTTCCCAATCAACTGCCGTACAGATATACTTTTGTGATATGTTTTATTCTCATAAGTATGACTTACAAAGCATTTTATAAGCTGGATGAAGTGGCTGACAGGACAATATGGGTAGTGCTTGCCGCAGGAACTGCATACTATCTGATAGCGCAGAAGCTTCTTACAGAAAATATAGAGGATATGAATCTGTTTTTCTATGGCGGGATGGCATGGCTCATACTTTACTGTGCCGTTATGCTGCTGTATAAGAGAAAGCTCATAATGAAGGCGGCTTTTGTTATGCTTATAGTGGTTATCGCAGCATCTGAGATGATATCTTCCGTATGTACATCATTTGATATTGTGGGCAATACACAGAGATCTTCATATTTTGAGAATTATGAAGATGTTACTGATCTTATTGAAGGTAAAAAAAATGAATTCTCCAGAATGGAGATGGATTACAATTATATACTTAACTGCCCGGCTCTGTATCATTATAAAGGTCTTTCACAGTTTTCTTCTTCTATAAACTCTGATACGACAGAACTAATGGAAAAGATAGGTCTCGACGGAGAACCGGGAAAGAATCGTTTTAATTATAATCAGACGAATCCCGTCACTAATGCTATGCTCAATGTGAAATATTTGATAGCCAAAAATCTGCCTTTGGAAGACAATGATTTTACACAAATAGATAAAAAGGGGAATTCCTCTCTTTATCAGAGCAGATATCCGCTTTCGATAGGATATATGACAGGAACAGAGATAAGGACATGGGATACCGAAAGTGATAATCCTTTTGAAGTTTTGAATAGTTATGTGAAGTCAGCTACGTCAAATCAGTATGACACAGTATTTAATTCTGTAGAGCATTCTGAAGTGAAAACCAGTAATGCTGATGTGACTGTGAATGGAGATGGCAAAATAAGTGTTAGCAAACAGGAAAGCGGCAAGCCTGCTCAAGTTGTTATGAAATATAAATCAGAGGAAACACAGAAATATTATGTGTTTGTAGAAGCCACAAATGCAGAAGAGATAACTGTAACTAAAAACGGAGATGTCAATGATATCACAGATATAAGAAATGACTGCGGATCTATAGTAAATATAGGAACTGTTGAAGCAGGAGAGGTCTTTGAGATAACCATAAAATATGAAGAAAACAGGGACCCGGCAGATATAACCAGTTATGTGAATGTGTTAGATTATGATATATGGAATAAAGCCTATAGTGTTCTTTCTGAGAGTACTTTTGATGTGACCTCAAGTGGAGATACTTATATAAAGGGTACTGTGGATGCAGGAAAAGGCGGTGTATTTGTAACGTCAGTACCTTATGAACAAGGATGGTCTTTAAAAGTAGACGGCGTGAAACAGGAAATAAGGGATCTGACTGGCGGTGTATTTATCTCTGCTTCACTTGAACATGGAATCCATGAGATAGAGCTGAGCTTTAGACCGCCGGGGCTCATTGCGGGTGCAGTGATAAGTGTAGTATCCATGTTGTTCTTGATGTTTTTTGCTGTCATCAGAAGACAGAAGATCAAGAATCTGCACGCCACACTTTTATCAGATCAGTCAGAAGATGAGGAATTTCTTTTAACGGGATCTGATTGTAATAAAAAATTATAAGATCATCTTCGAGACTTGTTAATGGGATGCCGAATTTTTCGGCATCTTTTTTTAATTTTTCTATGTTTTTTTTCGAATTTATTTTCAGTATCACATTTATTCCTGATGAAGTATTTCCTACTTTAATAAAATCAGAGGCCTCTCTTTCGAATACATTAATAACTTCATCCAGTTTCTGAGAATATAATTTTCTCAGTTTTTTGATATGAGTCTGATAATTGCCTGTTTCCATGAAAAGAGCCAGTGTAAGCTGCTCAAGTTTGGAACATGTCTGGGAATAGTCCTTAGCCATTGAAGAAAACAGAGAGGCAAGCCGATCCGGAAGTACCATATAACTGATTTTTACAGCTGCAAATAATGTACTTGAGAATGATCCCAGATAAATTACATGCTGATTATTTTTCAGGCTTTTAAGTGCCGGTATAGGCTTTCCAAAATAGCGCAGTTCACTGTCATAATCATCTTCTATTATGTAGCTGTCGTTTTCCACTGACCAGTTAAGCAGCTCATATCTTCTGCCTATAGGCATAACAGCGCCTGTGAAAACATTGTTTGAAGGGCTTACATAAGCCGCAGTTCTTATATTTGTCGGAAGTTTTTCTATTATCAGACCTTTATCAGAGACGTTTACAGATGTTATTGCAAATCCCCGGTCTCTGAAAATATTTCGTACCGGTATGTATCCGGGATTTTCCAGAGCCACGTTTTCTATGTTTATTTTTCTGAGTAAAGTAGAAAGATGGTTGGTAATCTGTTGAGTGCCGGCTCCGATGATTATCTGATCCGGAGTGCAGGATACACCTCTGGAAATATAAAGATACTTTGATATTTCGGTGCGAAGAAACAGTTCCCCCTGAGGATCGCTTTCAAAGAAAAGGGTAGGAGAATATTCTGTTATGACTTTATTCATACATTTTTTCCATTTGTTAAAGTCAAAACAGTGTGGATCATATTTCAGGTTCTCGGGAAGTGGAATCGATGTCTTTCCGCACATAGAGGAATATGATGTCAATATTTTACTTTCAGCAGGAGCAGCTTTTTTTGAGTGAGGGAAAACGTTGGTCACATAGTAACCTGACTGAGCTTTACTGTAAATATAGCCTTCTACCAGAAGCTGGTTATAACATTGTTCGATGGTGGTTACGCTCAGACCGGTTGATCTTGACAGAGAGCGGAGGGACGGAAGCTTCTCACCTTCCATGATATTCCCCGTTAGGATGGCCTCTTTTATGTAATCATAGACTTGGAGATAGTAAGGTCTTTTTCTGCTTTCATCAAGCAGGGGAAGTATAGCTTTCATATAAAACTCCTAACTGTTACTATAAAAATAATTATTTTTGTATATTAATTTATATACAATTATCATGTATTATAGTATATGACAAACGAAATTATTTGAAAAGAGGTTTTATCATGGAAACAAAGTCCAATACATTCAGGATCGTACTCACAGCTCTCATGATGTGTCTTATCATGGTGGCAATATTGTTTATAAGAGTTCCTATCCCTTTCACTCAAGGGTATGTTCATCTTGGCGATGCCATGGTTTTTTTATCGGTACTTATACTGGGATGGAAATACGGAGCTTTGGCGTCAGCTCTTGGAGGCATGTTGGGTGATATTATAGGAGGCTTTGCGGCATGGGCGCCGTGGACATTTGCCATAAAGGGAATTATGGCGCTGATATTAGGTCTTATAGTAATGAAAGCTTTTGAGAATAATGATGTGAACGGGAAAAAGTTCATTGTTTTAGAGGTTATTGGCATGGTGATCGCCGGTCTATTCATGGCCGCCGCATATTATTTTGCTGAGGGAATAATGTATGGAAACTGGGTGAGCCCTTTGCTGGGAATCCCATGGAATATAGGACAGTTTGCCGTAGGAATGATATTGTCTGTAGTTATAGCTACTGCACTTTGTAAAACTCCTGCCAGGACATATTTTACATATTCACAAAAAACCGTCACAAAGAAATAGTATAATCAAAAAAAGTAAATAAGTACGAGTTGGAAAAACTCGTACTTTTTCTTATCATGTAGCAAACATCACATTATCAAGATAATGTGATAAAGAATAGGCTGAACTGGCTTTGTACCTTGCAGTGAATAAGTTTTTAGTCTTGTATTATTATGTCGCAAAGGCTTTTCAATGATTGTCAAAAATGATAAAATTAAAAGCAATTTGGGAAACTGAAAGGGAGATGGTTATGAATATACTGAAAATCAGAGAAATGGTATTAGAAGCAGGAAGACCTAAAATCGCGGTTCCCATAGTTTCCGCAGATCCTAAGGAAATAATCGCTGAATGTGAAAGCATCAGGCAGATGCCATGTCAGATTCTGGAATGGAGAGCGGACAAATATCTCGGAGCTATAGAGAACCTTGAAGCTGCCATGGAGCAGAAAGAGTTTTATCTTGACATAATAAAGATCCTTGATGATATTAATTTTATAGCGGCGGGAATGCCTATAATATTTACCGTTCGAAGCAAATCACAGGGCGGCGATGTGCAGATGGGTCAGGAACATATAGCGGAGATAAGAAGTCTGGCGGCTCAGTCGGGTCTGGTGGATTTTATAGATATAGAGTTTTTTACTGTCGGCAGCACTGTAGATGAAGTTCTTTTGAGAAAACAGATAGACGAGGTACATAAACATAGCTGTAAAGTCATTTTGTCCCATCATGATTTTCTGGAGATGCCTAATCCTTCAGAACTTGTGGGAATAGTAAAGAGAATGGCAAATATGGGTGCAGATATCTGTAAAGTAGCGGCCATGGCATCTTCAAAAGAAGATTCGAAAAATCTGCTGAAAGCTACAGCTTTTTTAAATAAAAACGATGTGGGACCTATGATTATGATAGCTATGGGAGAGCACGGAAAACCAGCTAGGGTATCGGCAGGAAAATATGGTTCATGTATTACTTTTGCTTCCGGGAAGCAGGAATCAGCCCCCGGACAAGTAGATGTATATACTATGAAAAAATGGCTGGATGATTACTACGGAGGAGAGGAAGGCTGAATGCAGGATTTTATCAGAATAGAAAATCTGGTATTTGAATATGTAAAAGGTGAAGACAACACATCGGTAAGAGCGATAGATGATGTCAGTTTTGTGGTAGAAAAAGGAAGCTTTACTGCTGTGATTGGACAGAATGGGTCAGGAAAATCAACTCTTGCCAAGAATATAAACGGACTTCTTACACCTACGTCCGGTAAAGTTGTGGTAGATGGACTCGATACTTCTGATCATGATAATATATGGAATATACGTCAGAGGGTTGCTATGGTATTCCAGAATCCGGATAATCAGATAGTCTCTTCCATAGTTGAAGATGATGTGGCTTTTGGTCCGGAAAACTTAGGAGTGGATCCGGTGGAGATAAGAAGGCGTGTTGATGAAGCTCTTGTCGGTGTGGAGATGTATGATTTCAGAAAAAAAGCTCCTCATATGCTGTCGGGAGGGCAGAAACAGCGTATAGCTATTGCGGGTGCTGTAGCTATGGAGCCTGAATGTATAGTCTTTGATGAGCCGACGGCAATGTTGGACCCGAGAGGACGCAGTGAGGTTCTTTCGGTGATCAGAAAACTGAACAGAAGAGGCATTACAGTGTTGCTGATAACTCATTTCATGGACGAAGCGGCCCAGGCCGATAAAATCATAGTTATGGATAAAGGCCTGAAAAAAATAGAAGGAGCCCCAGCGGAGGTATTCAGAAAAGCAGATGAACTTAAAGCTTTGAGTCTTGACGTTCCTCCGGCGGTGGATTTGGCGCTGAAACTCAGAGAGAGAAATATAGATATTCCGGAAGGCATCTTGACGATAGATGATATGGTGGACTGCTTATGTCGATAGAAGTAAAAGGATTGACTCATATATACAGTGAGGGGCTGCCGCATGAATCGGTGGCGCTGGAAGATGTGAATTTCAAAGCGGAGGATGGGCAGCTTGTTGGAATAATAGGTCATACCGGATCTGGGAAGTCTACTCTGGTGCAGCATTTAAACGGTCTTTTAAAGCCGAAGACGGGATCGATCATAATTGGAGATACTGATATCACAGCAGACGGCGTTATTATGAGAGATATACGACGTAAAATAGGTCTGGTATTTCAGTATCCCGAATATCAGCTTTTTGAAGAAACAGTGGCCAAAGATGTGGCTTTTGGGCCTAATAATCTGGGACTGTCCCAGGAAGAGACTGATGAGAGAGTGAAAGAAGCTATCGAACTGGTGGGACTGGATTATGATAAAGTGAAAAATGTATCCCCTTTTGATTTATCCGGAGGCCAAAAGAGGCGTGTGGCAATAGCAGGAGTTATAGCAATGAAGCCCGAGATATTGATACTGGATGAACCTACAGCAGGTCTGAATCCGAGGGCTCATGCGGATATACTTAATATGGTGAAAAATATACATGAGACGGAACGAAATATAATATTTCTTGTTTCACATAACATGAATGATATAGCCAGAATGTCCGATAAAGTAATCGTAATGGATTGCGGGAAGGTCGCTATGGAAGGACCCCCGGCGGAAGTTTTCCTGCGGGAAAACGAGCTTAGGAATATGGGGCTGGCGCTTCCTGATTCTATGGAAATCACCATGAGGCTGAAAAGAGCCGGAATGGATATAAATTCGGTATGCCTTACTATGGACGAGGCTGCAGATGAAATAGCAAAGGTTTTAAAAAAATGATAAGAGATATAACCCTTGGACAATATTATCCCGGAAACTCGTATGTACATAAACTGGATCCGAGAGTAAAGATAATGGCGACACTTCTTTATATCGTATCCCTTTTTGTAGTAGATGATTTTCTGGGATTTGCAGTTGCTTTCGTGGGACTTGCTGTGGTGATTGCAGTATCAAAAGTTCCTCTGAAATTTATTTTGCGGGGTCTCAAACCCGTATTTTTGATAATATCTTTTACTTTTATCATCAATATGTTTATGATAAAAGGCGAGGTGTTGGTTTCCTTAGGGTTTCTGACTATAACGCGGGAGGGATTGAGGACTGCTGTATTTATGGCTGTCAGGCTGGTGCTTCTGATAATAGGATCTTCTCTTCTCACCCTTACAACTAAGCCCATAAGTCTTACTGATGGTATAGAAGCACTTCTTTCACCCTTCAAAAAAATAGGACTTCCTGCTCATGAGTTGGCGATGATGATGACTATAGCGCTTAGGTTTATACCTACTCTGCTGGAAGAGACCGATAAAATAATGAAGGCGCAGCAGGCGAGGGGAGCTGACTTTGAAAGCGGCAATATAATAAGAAGGGCCAAGGCTCTTGTGCCTATACTGGTACCGTTATTCATAAGTGCTTTCAGGATAGCTCAGGATCTGGCAATGGCTATGGAGGCAAGATGTTACGGCGGAGATATCAAAAGAACACGTATGAACGGCATGAAGCTGAGAAGCGGAGACTTTGTCGCATCGGCAATATTTATCGTGTTTATCGGACTTATAATTTTGGAAAGGATAATGCTTTAAAGGAACGGCAATGAGACAGAGAAAAGCCAAAGATCTTGATAAAAGACTGCAAGAGTGCAGTATGTATATGATAGAAAAACCGAGTGGCGGCAGTAAGAATTATTTTGCAGGCGACAGACCGCTTTTTCTGGAAATCGGCTGCGGCAAAGGTCAGTTTATATTGAAGAAAGCCATGGAACATCCCGATTCGGATTTTATTGCCATAGAAGGACAGGAAACGGTGATATTGCGGGCGCTTGAAAAAGCGGCCGGGCAGGAAAATGTATCAAATCTTAAATTCATGTTGACATTCGTTCACAGTATGGATGAGTTTTTTGATGAAGGACAACTGTCGGGAATATATCTGAATTTCAGTGATCCGTGGCCAAAGGCGAGGCATGCTAAAAGAAGGCTTACTCACAGAGATCGTCTTAAAGATTACGGATGGGCTCTTAAAAAAGGAGGTTTCATAGAGTTTAAGACGGACAATGATGATTTATACGACTTTACCCTTGAGGAAATAGACTCTGCAGGGTATGAAATAGCGGAACAGACCCGTGATCTCCACAGCAGTGAATACCCATCAAAAGATATTACCACGGAATATGAGGACAAGTTTAGCGGCAGAGGAAAGAATATAAATTACGTAAAAATAATAGTATAATTTAGGGATTATGAATTGAAGATTTTTTATCCCCTTTAAAGATTGAAAGACAGTGGATTCGGTAAAGAATTCACTGTCTTTTCAATTTTAGAATAATACTTAAAGAATATCTATGTATTCTCCTGACAGTGCTTTATTCATACTTCGTACAGCGCAGAATTTGCCGCACATACTACATGTATCACTGTGATCTTCTTCAGGGCTTCTGCTGTCACGTATTGCTTTGGCCTTTTCAGGATCCAGCGCACATCTAAACTGCTCGTCCCAGTCAAGGTTTCTTCTGGCATCACTCATGCGGTCATCTATATCTCTTGCTCCCTGGATTCCCTTTGCGATGTCAGCTGCATGAGCGGCTATCTTTGAGGCTATGATTCCTTCTCTTACATCATCAACATCAGGCAGAGCCAGATGTTCTGCAGGAGTAACATAACATAAAAATGCTGCCCCGTTCATTGCTGCGACAGCGCCTCCTATGGCAGCTGTTATATGATCATGTCCCATTGCTATATCGGTAACTAATGGTCCCAGAACATAGAAAGGTGCTCCCATGCAGATGGTTTGCTGGATTTTCATATTGGCGGCAATCTGGTCGAGCGGAACATGACCCGGGCCTTCCACCATTACCTGCACGTTATGATCCCATGCACGTTTTGTAAGCTCTCCGAGACGGACAAGCTCTTCTATCTGGCATACGTCAGTGGCATCGGCAAGACATCCGGGACGGCAGGCATCTCCCAGAGAAATGGTCACATCATACTTTTCACATATATCAAGGATTTCATCGTAGTATTTGTAGAATGGATTTTCTTCACCCGTCATAGACATCCATGCAAATACCAGACTTCCGCCTCTGCTTACAATGTTTGTTTTTCTTTTGTGTGTTCTGATCTGATCAATGGTTTTTCTGGTGATGCCGCAGTGAAGAGTAACAAAGTCCACACCATCTTCTGCGTGAAGCCGAATGACATCTATAAAATCCTTTGCTGTAAGAGTGGAAAGATCCCTCTGATAGTGGATAACGCTGTCATATACCGGGACAGTTCCTATCATCACCGGGCATTCAGAAGTAAGTCTTTGTCTAAATGGCTGAGTATTTCCGTGGCTTGACAGATCCATGATGGCTTCAGCTCCCATATCTACAGCTTTCATAACTTTTTGCATTTCTATGTCATAATCCTTACAGTCACGTGAGACGCCGAGGTTTACATTTATTTTTGTTCTCAGCATGCTGCCTATTCCTTCAGGATCAAGGCATTTATGATTTTTGTTGGCACATATTACTGCTTTTCCCTCGGAAACCAGTCCACGAAGTTTATCTACCGGCATGTTTTCCTTTTTTGCAACTGTCTCCATCTGCGGAGTCAATATTCCTTTTCTTGCGGCATCCATTTGCGTTGTATAATTCATCACTACCTCCTATTGGCTCTGTGGATAGAAAAAAAGTGTATATACCTGAGGTACATACACTTTTGTAATAAACATATCTAAATATGCAAAATACATATCAATATTCCTACGTTGGCATTATCCACATCAGGTTCATGGGTCGAAGCTTTTGCTTCCTCTCAGCCTGTCTCACAAGCTCCCCATATTAAGTTTATGTGTTAATTATAGCCTTATTACAGTGTTTGTCAAGGTTCTGGTGAAAACAAAACCCGGCAGAGTATTTTCCTCGGGCCGGGTTATGATCTGTAGTCCGGTTACAGTCCTTTTATATAATCTCTGGGATCTGTGGGTTCTCCGCCTTTGCGCATTTCAAAATGAAGATGTTCCTCCTCTTCAAATTCGAATAGTGATGTCTGTCCCACCTGACCGATGGGATCTCCTTTGGAAACTATTTCGCCCAGCTCTATAAGGCCTTTTTTGGCCAGATTTCCGTATACGGACAAAGTATCGTTTCCGTGATTTATCTCAACTATGATACCCAGCTTGTCATCTTCTTCTATTCTTGTGACTGTTCCGCCGGCGCAGGCGTTTACGGCGGTTCCCACAGGGGCCGCAATATCAAGTCCGCTGTGGGTCATGTATTGGTCAAGGGTTTTTTGATATATAGGCATATCCATGGAAAAGTCCATGATAATATCGCCTGTAATGGGAACAATATATTCTGTGTCTGTTGAAGAGTCGCTGTTGTTGCCGTCGGCTGCGGAATTATCCCGACTGTCTACGATATTGGTATTCGTTTCCTCATTTTCATCAACGGCTTTTTCTTTTACAACGTCTGCCGCTTTATTACTCTGCATATTGTCTTTTATCTTGTCGATGTTTGCCTTTACGACGAAAACGGAAACGAGTGCCATCAGACAAAAGCACAGAACTAAAGCTATGGCCGGTTTGTCTTTTTGCTTTCTATCCTGTCTCATGTACGTCTCACCTCCTATAAACGTAGTATCGACAGATAAAGGAAAATTAATACTGCTAATTACTTGTAATTATGATATAATGAGCCCATATGTTTTTAGCGGCTCCGCAAGGGCAAACAGTTTGAAATTTTGGAATAACAGAGGTGATTTAACGTGTCAGAATATATTTTGGCCAGAAAGAACGAAAGGAATATACCGTTAGAGGATAAAATTTTCGGTATAAGTAACAGAGCAAAAAAAATGATTGCCGAAAAAGGCGCAGATAAAGTTATAAATGCTACTATAGGATCTCTTCTTGACGATGAGGGCAATCTGATAGTGCTGTCATCGGTAGATAAAGTGTTTAGAGATATGGATCCTGCCGATTATGCTGATTATGCGCCTATAGGCGGAATTCCTGCATTCAGGGAAGCGGTTAAAAAGGCAGCGTTTGGATCTTTTCAGCCAAAGAGTTTTACTGAGGCGGTGGCAACTCCGGGGGGTACAGGAGCGCTTAGAAACGTTATGGCCAATTATTCAGAACCGGGAGATAAAATAATAACTTCGGACTGGCATTGGGCTCCGTATAATACTATTGCCGGAGAAATAGGAAGAAGTATCGAGACTTTTTCACTTTTTACAGATGACAGGAAGTTCAATTATGAGTCTTTGAAAGAGACTGCTGTAAGACTTCTTGAGGATCAGGAAAGCCTTGTAATTATACTTAATACGCCGGCACATAATCCGACGGGTTATTCTCTTACCCCTGAAGACTGGGATAAGGTGGTGGGAGTTTTGACCGAGACCGCTCAGAGGGGCAAAGCTATAGCGCTTGTGATAGATGCCGCATATATAGATTTTGCAGGCGATGAAGAGGAATACAGAAAATTTTTGCCTAAGCTGGAAAAGCTTCCGGAAAATGTTCTTCCGATAATAGCATACAGTCTTTCCAAGACATACACTCTTTATGGTACCAGATGCGGAGCGATGATCTGCATGGCAGCAACCAAGGATATCTCTGATGAATTCAGGCGTGTCTGTGAGTATTCTTCAAGAGGTTCATGGTCCAACAGTGCTAAAGTGGCTCAGGTGATACTTTCCAGAATATACAGCGATGAAAGTCTTCTGCGGAAAGTAAACGAAGAAAGAGCTTATTACAGAAATATGCTTTTGGACAGAGGGAGAGCTTTTGAGGAGGAGGCTGCAAAAGTTGATTTGGAAACAGTGCCTTTTGATGCGGGTTTTTTCGTATCCATTCCGTGTGATAATCCTGACGAGATAAGTGCTAAGCTGGAAAAACAAGGGCTGTTTATAGTTCCTTTGGCAAAGGGGCTAAGGGTTTCTGTTGCATCTATTTCAGAAGAAAAGTGCAGAAGGATACCGGCCATGATAAAAGCGGCAATGTAAAAATATAATTATATGGCGGCAGGAAAGTTTTTAAACATTTTCCTGCCATATTTTATTGGATGTTATTGACATAAATTTACATTTATGTTATATTTTATAACATAAATATTGTTTTACATAATATAAGTCTGCTAATGAAAAAACATTTAAGCTGACTTAGCTGAAAAACAAAAGGGAAGTCTTAAGTATTGGGTTTTTTAAACAAAAGGAGAATGGTAATGAGTGGGAATGATTTTAACAGGGAGATATTTTTTGATATCGTTGAGAAGATAGGGGTGATTGCATCGTATTCAACCGGATGGAATAAGGAGTTGAATCTGGTAAGTTGGAATGGCTCAGCTCCCAAATATGATATAAGAGACTGGGCCCCTGATCACAGTCATATGTCCAGAGGTGTGACTCTTCACGAAAAAGAAATGAGATTGATGTTTGATTTGCTCCGTCATCGCGGGAAAGCAAATGATGTCGGAAACGAAGAATCTTCTGAAGATTAATCTGAGTTGCTGTAAATAACAGAAACAGGTCGGATAAAAGCAGTGTACAGTCCTGTGGTTTTTCTTTGGTGCATATGATATACTACTAGATATATTTTGTGTCACAAATGATGTCGGGCATCAAAGGGGTAATATATGAGAATTATGTTAAAGACGATATCCAGTGAGGGCTATCGGGAGATAACAAAGGCAGAACCTGTTGTATTGGAAGATCTGGTTCGTGAATTCAAATCTGTGCTGCCGTACACGGTTCTTTTAGCCAGAGTAAACGGTAAATATGAAGAACTTACATTTAATGTACAAAAAGATTCTTATATTGAATTTTTGGATATAAGGAATCACAGTGCTGATCTGGCATATCAGAACAGCCTGTCTCTTATGTATCTTAAAGCGGTGAGGGATGTGATGGGAGATGTTCCTGTAAAGATTGAGAACTCTTTGAATAAGGGCCTGTATACGGAGATCGAAGTTAAACCGTCCATAACAGAAGAACAGGTAAAAGATATTGAAAAGAGAATGAGACAGCTTGCAGAAGAGGATATCCCCATAATAAGAGAAGTATACGACCGCAAGCAGGCTATAGAACTGTGGGAAAAATATAATTATCTTGAGAAAGCCAGACTTCTTAGGGAATCTACAGATATCAGAAAAGCTAAATTTTATAGTATACAGGGGTATAGAAACTTTTTTTACGGACTTATGGTGCCATCTACAAGATATATCAGTATTTTTCAACTGATAAAGTATGGAAGAGGTGTGCTGCTTAGATTTCCGCAGCCTTCAGAGCCTGACAAAGTACCTGCTTTTGTGGATGACAAAAACATATACAGGGCTTTTGCCGAATCAAAAAAGTGGCATCGGCTTCTGGGACTGTCTTATGTGCCGGATCTCAATGACAGTATAAAGGGCGGTAAGGCTAAGGATCTGATATTATTGTCAGAAGCTCTTCATGAAAAAAAGATTGCCGAGATAGCAGATATGATTACAAAAGAGAAAAAACGTATGATTCTGATAGCAGGGCCATCTTCTTCGGGCAAAACCACTTTTGCTAAGCGTCTTTGTGTGCAGCTCAGGGTTAATGGATTGGATCCGCTGTACATGGGGACTGATGATTATTATCTGGAGAGGCATGATTCTCCGGTAGATGATGATGGGCAATATAATTTTGAGAATCTTGATGCGCTTGATATAAACTTGTTCAATGACAATATGAACAGATTGCTGTCCGGAGAGACGGTGGATCTTCCTGAATTTGATTTTATGACAGGCACTAAGGTTTTCGGAAGAAGGATAACTTCCATCGGTCGCCATCAGCCTATCATAATAGAGGGAATACACGGACTGAATGACAAACTTACAGAACGTATAGCTGACAGAGAAAAATTTAAGATATATATAAGTCCATTTACTCAGCTCAATATAGACAGGCATAACAGAGTTACAACGACGGATGGCAGGATGATAAGGAGAATAGTCAGAGATTATGAATTCAGAAACAGCTCTGCGGCGGAAACCATCGCTCAATGGCCAAAGGTAAGAGCAGGCGAGGATAAGAATATATTTCCTTACAGTATAAAAGCAGATGTTACCTTTAATTCTGCTCTGGCATATGAGCTGTCAGTTCTGAGGAAATATGCGGTACCTATTTTGAAAGAAGTAAGAAGAGAACAGCATGAATATGCAGAAGCTGTGAGACTGCTTAAATTTATTGAGTTTTTTGATGCTGTAGAAGATGAGCGGGCGATACCAAATAATTCGATTATAAGAGAGTTTATAGGCGGCAGTATTTTTGTAGAGTAAAGGAGTTTTAGAATGATTGCAGTAATAGGATGTGCCAAGGAAACGGTAAGGGTAAAAATGAGAATGCCAAGAGAAGGAAGCAGCCATATAGGTATGGGAGAGTCAGGATTTGGATCTAAGGCCAGCTGGGATGAAGAAGATGATGATATAAAAGCAAAGAACAGCGGCAGTGCTTTTAATATTGCCGTGAATTTGGCTTCATGGGGATATGATACGGAATTTATTTCGGCCGTGGGGGATGATACAGTTGGTATGGCAGTGAAAGCTGAGCTGGAATCGGCGGGAGTAGGTACCGATGGCCTCAAGATTTTTCCCGGCAGTACAGCTATAGATGTAGAATTTTTTAATATATTGGGAGATATAGAGATGTTTAGGAGTAATCGGGCTGTGCTTAAAAACATCACTCCTGAATTGTTGAAGGAAAAGGAAGAGATACTTGAAAGTGCTGAGATAATAGTAATAGATGGAACTATTCCGCAGGAATCCATTGAGTATATGTCGAAAAAATATGGAAACGACAGTGGGAAGAAGTTGTTTTTCGATCCTTCGGATCTGCCGGGCAGTATAAAGGCGGCAGAGGCTGTTTCCGGATTTTACTGCGTAATGCCTGGGAGAATGGAAGCAGAGGCTATGACCGGCGAAACTGTTCTCAGCGAGGAACAGCTTTCGGAGGCAGGAGAATTTTTCAGTAAAGCCGGGGTTCATAAAGTTATTATAACGATAAAGGGTGGAGGTCTTTATTATAAAGAGGGCTCTTGTGAAGGAATATTGAGACCGGAGCGTATGATAACTTTTGGAAGCACTTCGGGAGCCGGAGATATAGTTTCGGCGGCGGTGGCAGCAGGAACGGTTGATGGAGAAAGTATAGATAAAATAGCTGGACGTGCTATGGATAAAGCGGCTGAGTTTCTTGCTGATGTGAAAGATGAGAAACTGAGTTAACAATATACAGACTTGAATATTTTGCAGAAAGACAGGTAGACAGAGATGATAAGATATATAAACTTTATATCGGTGAGTGAATACAATAAATTAAGAGAATCGGTAGGATGGAGGCAGATTGACCGTCAAAGGGCGGAAAAGGGTCTTGATAATTCTTATTATACTATTGCTGCCTATGACGAAGAACGAGCCGTGGGATTTGCAAGAGTTATAGGTGACGGAGGATATATGTATTTGATTGCAGATGTTATGGTGGATCCTCAGTATCAGGGGCAGGGAATCGGAAAAGCGATTTTGGGATATATTAATGAATGGCTTGACAGTCTGGCTCAGGGTGATCTTTTTGTTATGGTAAATCTAATGTCAACAAAAGGAAATGAGGGTTTTTATGAGAAATCCGGATTTGTGAGAAGACCTAATGATGAAATGGGAGCCGGAATGGTGAGGTGGATAAATACTTGAATTTTGGCGTTCCGAATAAATCTATGTAAGGGAGATCTTTTTTATTGTCATTAAAAGTAATAGGGAAGCGCCTGATGTAGAAGAGCATGATGGTAAGCTGACGAGGACTGCAAAATGGAGTATTCGTCTTCTTTTGATGGTCTAAGTGGATTACCTGCACAAATAGGATCATAGATGTGGGAAATGGCATATGGTGTGTTAGATACAAGGGAACAGAAACAAAAAAGCTGGGGCTGCAGTAAAAGTTGAAGTCAGAGGCCCTTTATATAAAGGCGGGAATTGTACTTATGCGGAGCGGCGGAGAAAAAGGACGGAAACGCCGAAAGGGGAGATATCGGCAATATGTTTTTCTGGGCGGTATGGCTTATGCGGCGGGAATGACCGATACAGCGGGCTATAATAAAAAAGAATGTTTAATTGAAGTTATTTTATTAAACGGAAAATACTAAAAGAATCGAAATTGCTTGTAAAAGCCGGTTTCGGTTCTTTTTGTTTTGAAATTATCATAATCATTTTGCAATGGTTTGGTTTCAGATGAAAGCTGTTTTCAGTTTTTTAGCAGTGAATTACTGGTATTGGGGGGGCAATATCGGGATATTGTACAGAAAAAATTCTACGCAGTATTTATTGATATAGAATGTTAAAAAAATCTTGCAAAATATATAAGGGGGGGGTATACTTCTTAAAGAGACTATCTTTTTGGGGAATTGTATATAGTCTGCTGTAAGTGTATTAAAATTAAATAGTGTGAAGGAGGAATTATGGACAAGTGTAGAATGAAAAGAAACTTGTTGATGCTGATAGCTGTGTTCATTATGGCAGCGCTTATGATACCTGTGAGTGTGTCTGCAGCAGGAACGGTAAGCGTTTCAATAGGAGGAGTGGAACTCTCTGATGGGGAAAATCTTGTCGGAGATGGGACGGCCTTATTGGATAAAGCTAATAAGACGCTTACTCTTAAAAATGTATCCTTGGAAAAGCAGGTGAGCATTGAAAAAGCTGACGGGGAATTTAATATCACAATTGAAGGCAGTTGTTTCGTAGGAAGTGAAAAGCTTCCGATTGAGGGGACTGCTATTTGGGGGGATAATTCTGTATCAGCGCTGAATATTGATATCAATGAGGGCGCTGTACTTTCTCTTTATTCTAAAGGAGGTAATAGTGTATATGCTTCTGGCGGTGATTTGAATATTTCGGGACCGGGAAAACTGGTGGCAGAGTCAGTATCAGGACAGAATGGGGCGTTTCCTCCTGTATGTGCGAGCAATGATATTTTTCTGAAAGGCGGTTTGAATGCGCATCTTGTTTCTGATTGGCATGGGATATATACCGGTGGAGGAGACATATATGTTGAAGATTCAGCGGTAGATATTGATGCAGAAGGTGCGGGAATATTTTCTCAGTCAGATCCATCATCTATAGTCCTGAAAAACAGTAAGCTGAATATTGATGTGTATACAGAGGCGGCAGTATTTTGCGAATCAGGAAGTATTATTGTAGACAATACTAAAATGGATGTAAGCAGCAGTCTTGAAAAATTCCCTCTTGATCCTGACGATCCGGATTCTGATTCTGATTATGTAGGATATGTTTTGTATAGCGGGAGTGATATTACAATAAAAGGAGCTGACACAGAAATAAAAGGAAAGACGGGCCTGGGGATTTCCGCTGATGGCGGCAAAGTCAGCATTGAAGGCGGTAACATAGATATGGAGACTATGGATGTATCTATTTTGGGATGGGACGGAATAGATATCACAGGCGGAATTGTTAACCTTTATTCTGAAACGCAGAGCGCAATTCTGGCTCGTAGCGGAGCGCTTACTATTACAGGAAATGGCACAAAAATTACAGCAGCCTCCAATAATAAAGATATTGCAACTATACGTAATTTTTCAGATGGAGGAATTCATCTTGACGCCGATGTAACTGCTGAAAATAAAGCTGGCGGAAGACCTTTTGAAGGAGTTAAAAAAGACCTCTCTGTAGCTATAACAATGGGTGATGGATTCAGTGCTGTTGGACTGAAAGTTTATACGACAGAAAAAGGTCATTCCTATTTCATCAAGGCGGATTCAGAGACAAATGAGCCTGTCACAGGCTCAGTAGAAGTTTGCGGACATGTATGGAAAGAACCTATATGGGCATGGGGGAATGATAATTCCTCTGCATCAGCAACATTTATATGCGAAAAAGATGCTGATCATAAAGAATCGGTAGTAGCTCAGATAATCAGCCAAACTACTGAAGCAACTTTTGATAAAGACGGAAAAATCATATATACTGCAACAGTAGATTTTGAAGGTAAACAGTATACTGATGAAAAAGTTCAGGTTATTCCTGCGCTGGGAACCGGAGGAGAAACAGTGCAGCCGGAAAAAGACGATGAAAGTGCAGCAACAGGAGATGGCAGCAATATGGTTCTTTGGGCGGTATTGCTTTTGGCAGCGGGAACGACAGGAACAGTAGTTTATAATAGACGCAAGAATGCGTAATTATCTTATGAGAAACCGGTGAAAGATTTTTGCTTCAAGGTATTCTGAGAGTAGATAGTTTAAGTGATAAGGAAGATCTGCAGCAGTTTAAAAAAACTGTTTCGGATCTTTTTTCATATACAAAAAAGATTTGTTATCAGAAAATCTTTTGAGATATGAGAAAGATTTCATAGCGATTTGCAGGTATATGGGAAAATCAGGGATTTGTATCTTTTCTTTTTTAGTTATGCAATCTTATTGAGGTCTTTTTTTCGCAAAGCAAAAAATAATGAAGCGTTATGGTGTAAACAAAAGGATTGCTCCTGTCAAAAAAGAAACACAACGATACGTGTGCGTGTAAAAGACCATATAAACATTGAAAATACAAGATTTTTAATGAACAAAAAACATAAAAAACTTTTCTTAAAACTATTGCATAAATTTGAATAATGTTATATACTACAAAGGCTTGTGTAAGGCGATGAGGTGGGAAGTTACCTTGCTATAGGAGAATTTTCACTGAGAATTGTCCCCACAAAAGATGGGGGCGAAGGGATTCGCTGATTTTTTGTTTTGTGTAAAATATAGGGAACACACGAAACCGTGTACGAAGCAAGCGAAACCACTGTGCACGCGCTGAGAACCGCCGAAACTGCGGCTTCGGGAGGAACTCGTAAGTGGGAAAATCAAGTTTTAAAGAACCCCTTGTACGAGCATAGCGAAAACAGTACAAAAAATTTAGGAGGAAAGAAATGAGCGAATTACAAAAAATCAGAATTAAGCTTAAAGCTTATGATCACGCACTTCTTGATCAGTCTGCAGCTAAAATTGTTGAGACTGCCAAGAAAACAGGCGCCGAAGTCTCCGGCCCTATTCCGCTTCCTACAGAGAAGGAAGTGGTTACTATTTTGAGAGCTGTTCACAAATATAAGGATTCAAGAGAACAGTTCGAACAGAGAACACATAAGAGACTGATCGACATTACAAGTGCTACGGCAAGAACAACAGACGCGTTGACTAAACTGGATCTGCCGGCAGGTGTCGATATCGAAATCAAGCTCTAACAGACAAGAGCGATGTTAAATAAAAAGCGAAGGGAACTCCCTTAGTATGAGCAGACCTTAAGAATTGTGGTGAAAACCGCAGGGCTTGCGCAGTAGCTTTCAGCCAAATCAGAGATTTGGGAAAGACTTGCAGCAGATCTGCCGCGATTTTCAGGACAAATCGGGCTAGGGCTTGCTCCGCTGTAAGAAATGATTGTGCCTGAGTTCCGGAGGCGGGACGAAAGGACAAGGAGGAGGAAAAATAAACCATGAAAACAATTTTAGGTAAAAAGATGGGCATGACTCAGATCTTTACCGAGCATGGTACAGTAGTACCTGTAACGGTAGTAGAAGCTGGTCCTATGACGGTAACACAGATAAAGACTGTCGAGACTGATGGATACAATGCGGTACAGTTCGGTTATGAAGATGCAAAACCGCAGAGAGTCAATAAGCCTATGACAGGACATTTCGACAAAAATGAAATTGCTCCTAAGAAACATTTGGCAGAGTTCAGACCCGAAGAAGGTGAGACTTATGAAATCGGTCAGCAGATAACAGTTGCAGATTTTGAAGCCGGAAAGAAGCTGGATGTAACAGGAACTTCAAAGGGTAAAGGAACTCAGGGTAATATTAAAAGACACGGACACCACAGAGGTCCTATGAGCCACGGCTCAAAGCACAAGAGACTTGCCGGAGCTCTGGCAGCCGGTACTTATCCTTCAAGAGTATTTAAGGGTAACGCAGGTCCGGGAAGAATGGGTCGCGAAACAGTGACTGTTCAGAACGTTGAACTGGTAAAAGTTATAGAAGAGCAGAACCTTATGCTGATAAAGGGCGCGGTTCCCGGAAATAAAGGCGGAATCGTTCGTATCCAGTATGCAGTTAAAGGTCAGAACAAATAGATGACTTCAGGAAGGAGGAAGTAAGATGTCAAAAGTGACAATGCTAAACATGGC